>Ga0307989_1000317_pt1 | contig 32993 bp, 28 predicted proteins | sample EllFjometagen185_FD_203164 | JGI IMG/M metagenome (GOLD analysis project Ga0307989, IMG submission 203164) | Marine microbial communities from Ellis Fjord, Antarctic Ocean - #185 | ecosystem: Environmental > Aquatic > Marine > Unclassified | place: Southern Ocean | collected 2014-10-08 | reverse complement strand
AAAAACAATAAACAATGTACTTGCAACCAGTTTTTCATAAAATTGAAGATCGGTTCCCATTAAAAGCAATCTTAAACTCAGATCCGGTGAATCCAAAAATCGGATCAATACGCTAAAAAACCAGAAAAAAACTGCTATGCAAATAGCAATAGTCAGCATTGAATCTCCTATTCGTTCATCGATAGTCTTTTTTTTATTCCAAAACTTTTCATCATAAATGACAGCCATGCGTTCTCCTAATTTTTTACTTCCCAATTAAAATCGTATGGTTTGAGAGCCTGTAGTTTGATAGTTTCATTAATATTGGTGTTGATCTTATTTTGTTTTGATAAGAGCATAGGGAGACAATTATTGATAGCATTTTAAATATGAACTTAATTTTAATTTTCCTTTGGTTACTGCCATTGGCCCAAATTTCAAATTTAACAAATGCATCCAAATAGACGATTTTTCAGCTCATATGTTTGTTAAAATTCAATAGTAAAATAAACAAAATCTGTCAATAGTAGAAAATTTAAACTTAACTTCAATCAGCCTATCCACCGTCTGAAATTCCTTCGTTAATAGACATTGTATTTTTCTTTTTCTTTTACTATATCAATAGCAAGACCATGTAATAATTTAAAAATTCAACAGGAGTTACATGATAAGAACAAGCATCGTTATTTTGGTCTTGGGAATTGTGCTGTGCAGACCGGTTGCCGCAAAAGTTTATCAATATATCGATGATAAGGGCTATACCTGTTTTACAAACGATCTTTACATGGTACCTGAAAACAAACGTCCCGCAGTTATCGAACACAAGGAGAACCCAATCAACCACACTTCTCCCGTCAATAACAGGACAACTGAGCGTGCTTCGGTGATACAAGCCCAACCCCCTCCTGCTACTAACACACAAAAGAAGTATCTGAAAGCAGAATATCAGGAACTGATCTACGAAAAAGAATTTCTTGATAATAACAGAAGTTTTCAAAAAAGAAGGATAAAAAAGAGATACAAACATCGGCTCCACATAACCAAATTTTTAAGAAAAGAACAGCAGATTATTGAGCGTCTTGCAGAAATTATTGACCGTCTTGCAGAGATTTATGAGGAGCTAAAGGTGTCAAAATAGCTGCAAATGACTGCTTGTTAAAAATAAAAAAGGCCTTAGCTAAAAGCTAAAACCCCTGATACACTTAATGGTGATCCCACGGGGAATCGAACCCCGGTTTCCGGCGTGAGAGGCCAGCGTCCTAACCGCTAGACGATGGGACCTTTAAAAGGTAGTTATACTTATATTAAAGTGTGCTAATTGTCAAACATAATTGCCGCCTTATTCAGGCTTGGCCCTTTGCCCTTTTTTATAACCAAAGATAAGATATATTAGCCAGCCAAAGACGGGAACAATGGCTATAAAGTGCCAGATAATCTTAGCCTTTGTTGATCCGAAATCCTTAAGAATGATATCGATTAACGCCAACATGGTCAGGCCAAAGGATATGGCAGAAATGAGCAGGACATATAAAAGGGTCTGGTCCATGGAAAATGTCTTAACCCTTTAGCTTATCTGATATTTTTAACAGCGTGTCCACATAATAGTTGCTGTGATTGTATAGGAACAGAACCTCATGCTGTTTTTGCCTGGCAATTCCAGGTTTCCAGCCATGATGTTTAAGGTAATTTGCAACACTGAAAATAGCGTCTGCATGTGTAAAAAGATCAATTTTGCCATCATTGTTCCCGTCTTTGGCAAGTCTGAGAGCATTGGAAGGCATGAATTGGGAAATCCCCATGGCTCCTGCATAGGACCCTTTAAGGGTTTCAGGTGCGACTCCCTCTTGTTTCGTATATTTGATAAGGGCTTTAAGTTCTGCATATCCCCATTTTGATCGCCGGGCAACTTTTTTTAAAAAGGTTTCTTTCTTCGGTTTTTTCTTGTCAGGAATAGAGTCCCATATCCTCTCTCTCAATGCGTCATCTGTCAAGGCAGCCATGGTGGAAAGGGTGTTAATAACTACTCGCTTCCCAAGATATGTCCCCAGCCGCGTTTCAACAAGCAAAATTGCAGTGATAATGGTTTTATCAACACCATACATTTTTTGCGCCCGGTCAAGTTCCTCTTTATAGGTCTCAATATATTTAAGCGCAGCTGCAATTGATTTTTTTGATGTGAACTGATCATAGTTAAGGCTTGACTCTCTATGGATAAAAAAACTGGAAACACCTTCTGGAGTAAAAAAAACATGTTTGCTTGAAAACAGTGGTTCTATTGTTTCTTTTTCAAATCCATCGGAAATAAGTCGCTGGATTAGTTTATCAAACTCATTGCCTTTCACTACCTCCTGGCCTGAAAGTGGAGAAGACAGAATCAATATAATGGTAAAAATCAAAAAAATCTTCAACTTTGTGTGAGATGGTGACAACTTCATTTTCATGATTTTTATGCCTGCCCCTTTTTAGTTTTCAAACCCGAACAAAATATCGTAAAATTATAAAAATTCCCTTTGGGTTACAATTTTTTATTTTTATAGCCTATTTTTTTTCAGATTGCATTAAAAAAATTCAAAGAAAAATAATTATCAGGGGGGCTTTATGTAAAACATCCGGTCACCAGCGCTTTTGATGACCAGATGTTTTTAGTTCTGAATATTTTAACAGATGTTAAATATCATAGTAAAGATAAAATTCATGGGGATGAGGCCGACTGATAACAGGTTTGACCTCATTTTCCATTTTATAGTCAATCCAGTATTCAATGACATCTTTTGTAAATACATCCCCTTTGAGCAAAAAGTCATGATCATGTTTCAGGGCATCCAACGCTTCTTCCAGGGACCCGGGTGCGGATTCCATTTCAGCCAGTTCTTCAGGAGGAAGATCATAAATATTTTTATCCATCGGATCACCTGGATCAATCTTATTCTGAATACCATCAATCATGGCCATTGCAATAGCTGCAAAAGCCATGTATCCGTTGCAAGAGGGATCAGGAGTCCTAAATTCGATTCGTTTGGCTTTAGGAGAACCTGAATACATGGGCAGCCGGATGGCAGCGCTTCTGTTCCGGCTTGAATATGCAAGGTTAATGGGTGCTTCAAACCCTGGAACCAGTCGCTTGTAGGAATTGGTTGTGGGGTTGGTTATAGCACACAGGGCTTTACAGTGTTTCATGATGCCGCCGATGGCGTAGAGAGCATCCTGTGACATGCCGGCATATTTGTTGCCTGCAAATAAAGGAACCCCGTCTTTCCAGAAACTCATGTGGGTATGCATGCCGGTTCCATTGTCACCATACAATGGTTTTGGCATGAATGTAACTGTATGATCATATTTGGCAGCAACATTTCTAAGGACATATTTGAACCAGGCAAAGGTATCCCCCATTTTTAGCAGAGAATCAAATCGAAGATCAATTTCAGACTGGCCGGCAGCACCGACTTCATGGTGCTGACATTCCATGGCAATCCCGAGATCTTCCAGGGTAAGCATCATCTCTGTTCTCATGTCCTGGTATTTATCAGCAGGCGGCAAAGGGAAATATCCGCTTTTGGGACGAATTTTGTATCCAAGGTTGGGCATTTCCTCGGCACCTGTGTTCCAATGGGCTTCAGGAGAATCTATCTCGAAAAAGGATGCATTGGGTTCTGAGGCATAGCGGATACTGCCGAAGATGAAAAATTCAGGTTCAGGACCGACATAAATGGTATCTCCAATGCCTGTGCTTTTTATGTATTGTTCCACTTTTTTAGCGATGCCTCTTGGATCGCGGCTATATGCTTCCATGGTGATGGGGTCATGGATATTTCCGATAATGGCCAGGGTCGGAACCTTGAAAAAAGGATCAATTTTAGCAGTCCCGGCTTCCGGAATAACGAGCATGTCAGAGTTATCAATCCTCTGCCAGGCACGCATACTTGAGGCATCAAATCCAAATCCATCTTCAAATGCAGACTCTCCAAACTCACTAATCGGGACTGAAAAATGCTGCCATGTGCCGATGAAATCCATGTACCGAAGATCAACAACTTTTATATTATTTTCTTTTATCATTGCTAAAACATCTTTTGGTGTCATTTTATTTCCTTTCAAATTTGGTATTAATATATTTTAAAGTGCTTCTGTTCCAGTTTCACCGGTCCTTACCCGGACCACTTGTTCAATATTTGATATAAAAATTTTCCCATCTCCAATTTTCCCGCTATTGGCAGCATTTCTAACTGTTTCAATTGCTTCATCCGCCCTTTCGTCACTGACAACAATCTCAACTTTTATTTTGGGTACAAAGTCCACAACATATTCTGCACCTCTGTAAATTTCCTTATGCCCCTTTTGCCGTCCATAACCATTAACTTCTGTTACGGTCATCCCATAAATTCCAATCTCGCTTAAGGCTTCTTTTACATCATCCAGCTTGAATGGTTTTATGATTGCTTCAACTTTTTTCATTATTCATCTCCTTTTTTTGTAATATGCGGAAGGCTTTTTAAAATTGTATTTTTTACCAGCGAAAGTCCCTTTTCGTTTTCAATTTTTGAACCATGTTCAAGGCTTTTTACATAAAACACATCAACCACCTGATCCACTTTTGTGGCGACCATGGCCACATCAACATTTAATTGACTTCTATACAATGCATTGGTAATGGCAAATAAAAGCCCGGCAAAGTCATAGGTAAATACTTCAATAATAGTAAAAAAACTGGATGTTTCATTATCGATGCGGATTGTATTGGGCCTGGGGGTTTTTCCAGATAATACCTGGATTGAATGGGGTATTTTAATAAGAGCATTATCTAAAAAATGATCGTCATGAATGGCATGGACAAGATCTTTTTGTGCTTTTTCCCATTTTTCCTTTTCGAAAATTCTGTCTTTGGGTGGTTTGACTTTAAAAATATCTATCACATGTTCTTCCCCAAACGAATACGCCTGGGAAGCAACAATATCCAAATTGTTTAAAAAGAAAACCCCGGCAATTTTTGAATAAAACCCAGGCTTATCCTTTCCGCAAATAGATACTGTGCGAATATCTGAGTTGTTTTCCTTTGATATCTGCCAGATAAAATCTTTGCCCTTAAGATTCCTGTAAAGATTTATATGGCCGGCAATACTTTGCGCAGGGACATTGACCAGGTATCTTTTTGGCATGGCTTCAAGCTGAGTGATTATTTCATTCTCACTCCACTTTTCCTTTAACAACCTCAGGACATTTTTTTTCCTTTTGTCGATGAGACGCTGGGATTTTTTTGATGCCAGTTCTCCTTTTTTAAAAATACCCATGGTTTTTAAAAAAAGATCCTTTAAAAGGTTCTCAGTCCAATCATTCCAGGCTTTAGGCCCTGTTGCCTGGGAATCTGCCACGGTCAGAAGATAAAGCATCCTTAACAATCTGATTTTACCAATTTTATGGGCCATATACACTGCAGTTTCTTCGTCTGATATATCTCTGCGGGTAGCCGTCTTTATAAGGATAAGGTGGTTTTCAATTAAAAACACACCATCTTTTACTTCTGTTGAATTGAAACCAAATCTTTCAAAAATAGGCTTTGCTATCCTCGCACCTGTCTTTGAATGCTCCTTTGCAGGGTCTGATTTACCGATATCATGGAGCAGAGCTGTAAAAAACAAGATGTTTTTATTTCTGACTTCCCGAAAAACGGAATAATACAGGGATTTTGTGGGTGACCCTTTAAAGTCTTTAAAGCTGTTAATGATCTGAACACATCTAATGCAGTGTTTATCCACTGGAAACAGATGATAATGATTATATTGAATTTTGTTAACAAGGGCGGAAAATTCCGGGATTAGTTTTTCAAGGATACCGGTTGCCAGCATAACGTTCAATACATTGAATTCCCAGTATGACTGGGACATGATTTTTTTAAATATTCTTATACAGTCTGGATCTTTTTTGATTTTACTATCAACAAGATGTGAGAATTCACTGACAATTCTTCTGGCCTCAATGGATAATGGAATTTTTCTAAGCCCGCTTTCAAGAAATATCTTTATTAAAAGGTCTGGTTTTTGCAAAACAGCAACAGTATTTGCAAAATTAAGCCTTCTTTTTTTAATCACCAGTCCATCTATTTTTGTGAGGTGAAATCCTGTGGCTCCTTTTCCAATTCTGGTGGTTCCATAGATATCTTCATAGGTAATCTGGTTAATCTGTTTTAAAAAATCCAGGCGTTTATGGAGGTCGCCTAAAAAACGTTCTACATCCGGTTGAAGATTTTTTGAGTGATAACCCAAAAGGCCGGCCAGTTCGGTCTGGTATTCGAAATAAAGAGTGTCGCATTTTCTTTTTGTTATGGAATGCAAAAAATTTCTTATTTTCCAAATATCGGCTAAAGACTCTGTCAGCGATAAATATTCAAAATGGGAAAGAAATCCATAATATTCCAGATCTCTTCTTGTCTTGATACCTGATTTTATTTTTGCATACCATAAAAGTGTATGATAATCCCTGAGTCCACCAAAACCAGACTTTAAATCCGGAGCAATAAGGTAGGTTGAGTCACCAAAATCAAAATGCCTTTTTTCTCCATGCTCATACAAATAGTTCAGGGTATGTTTCAGGTGTTTACCAGATAGATCCGATCTGAATTTTTCCATAAAACCAGTATAAATCAATGATGCACCACAAATAAATCTGGCATCCAGTATAGTGGTTAAAACATCAAACCGTTCAAAGCCTATTTCAAGACACTCGCTGACATTTCTCACAGCGTATCCGACTTCAAACCGCGCATCCCACAAAGGGTAAAGCAGTTCTTGTAAAAAGGCTTCTACTTCAGGTGGAACTATTTTTTCAAACAGGATTAAAAGGTCAATATCAGAATGAATACACTGCTCTTTTCTGCCATACCCGCCAAGTGCAATGATCGCAAAAGGGGTTTTTGCCATCGTCATTTTTCTTGCAGTAATACTCTTTTCAAACACTGTTAAAAAATATTCATCCAGAATAGATGAGTGTTTTTTAAGAAACTCAGGTTCATCCCCGCTAAGGAATTGACCTATCAGTGTCTCTCGTTTTTTAATCAATATGTCTGTATTTTTTTTATCCATGGCTTTAATATTGTTTTTTAGTATAGACATATAAGCAATGGCCGTGCCAGACCATGCATGGCCAGAGCTTTGACCTTTGTCATAAAAAATACAAGGTGAAAATCAGTGGATAAAAAATTTTTATTACAAAAATGTTATAAATTATATAAAATAAATTCCATTTTTGTAACTTAACAAATTGATATTGAGGAATATGCTGCGGATGACAATAGCTTTAAAGAGAGGAACTGCTAAGGAAGGGCTGGTGCAGCCACACTTTTATCCAAAGGTGGCTGCAATGGATGACACAATAATTATTTTTTTTCAGTCTTTTTCAATTTTTTCCGGCTCGTCTTCTTTGGCCTCGACCTTAGGATCCTTGGTGGCTTTTTTGAAATTTTTAATTCCTTTACCCAAACCTGCACCGATTTCAGGAAGTTTTCCTGCGCCGAATATAATAAGAATAATTACAAGAATAATTATCAGTTCCGGCATTCCTAGTCCCATCATAGCATACTCCTCTTCACTTCATGCTGTTATTAAATCAAATGAAAAGTATTAACACTAAGTCTGTAAGGTGTCAATCTTTTAGAATTTCTATAGTAAATTTAAAATTACATTTTTGTCATATTTTTTTTAATCACAAATTTTTAAAAAAAACTTGTGGGCGGCTATTTTGTGATTATTATTAGCCCTTAAATTTAATTTAAAAACTTAACAACTATATATGGAGATGCTTTATGTATCAGGAACCGAAAACTGAATTTCAGGGTGCAAAAAAATATGTCCTTGATCAGGAACTTGCCTCAATTGTCAACATATCAATGAAACTCGAAATGCCCTTGCTCCTCAAAGGAGAGCCTGGAACAGGCAAAACCATGCTTGCCCATGCCATTACTGAAAATTTAAATATGCCCTTAATTGTTTTGAATGTAAAATCAAGCATGAAACTTATTGAAGCCTTATACCAATATGATACTCTCACACGTTTGAATGATTCCCGATTTGGAGATTCCAAAAGGGACGTCAGCAGTATTGATGAATATATCAAAATGGGCAAGATCGGTCAGGCCTTTTGCGCTGACAAAAGGACTGTTTTGCTGATCGACGAAATAGACAAGGCCGACACAGATTTCCAGGATGATATGCTGGATGTCCTTGATCAGATGCAATTTGATATCATTGAAACCGACAAGACCATAAAGGCCATACACAGACCGGTTATCATTATTACCTCCAATGCAAAAAAAGATCTTTCAGATCCTTTTCTAGGCAGGTGTAATTTTCATCACATTGCCTTTCCTGATCCCAAAATGATGAGAAAAATCATAGGGGTTCATTTTGAGGACATAGATTCAACACTTGCAAAAAATGCCATTGATGCCTTTTACAGCATGCGGGAAATTGATTCCATAGAGAAAAAGCCGGCTACCAGGGAATTGATAAACTGGATAAGGGCTTTAAATGCAGATCCTGATTTCAGAGCAAAGGACCTTGTTAAAGGCAGGCTTCCATTTTTAGGCGTCTTATTTAAAAAGAGTCCTGACTATGAAAGAGCAACAAATCTGGCATCCAGAAGACGAATGTTTTAATTTAAGGTAATCTATGTTTTTAAAATTTTTCTATACCTTAAGGGAGATTGGGATACCCGTATCTCCCACCTCTTTTTTAACTCTGCAAAAGGCATTGCACCAGGGAATTATTAATAACCTGGATGATTTTTATACCTGTGCCAGATCCATCCTTGTCAAGAGCGAAAGATATTTTGACCTTTATGATCAGGTTTTTGCTCACCATTTTGAAGGAGTTCCTCTGCCTGAAAATGACGGCTTTGAAATCGATGAAATCGCACGGGGAATGTTGGATGAATGGCTTAAAAATCCCAAGGCCCTGGCCGATGCTTTGGGGATGGATGAAAAAGAGCTCAATAAAATGTCGCCTGAAGAATTGATTGAATATTTTAAGGAACGGCTCAAGGATCAAGAAGGAGAACATCATGGGGGTCGTAAATGGATCGGTACCGGAGGATATTCTCCTGTGGGACATTCAGGCTACCACCCCGGCGGCATGCGGGTTGGCGGTCAATCCAGAAACAAATCTGCTGTAAAAGTTGCCAATGAAAGACGGTATAAAGATTACTCAACCACAGGACCTTTAACCCAGGCAAAAATGAGCGAGGCATTAAAACGGTTAAGAAACATGATTCCTGCAGGCCCCAAGGATATGATCAATATTGATGCTACCATCAAGGAAACCCTGAGAAATGCCGGTGAAATAGAACTTGTGTTTGACAGGGCCTTAAAGGACAGGCTCAGTATTATCCTGGCCATAGATAACGGCGGCTGGTCCATGGACCCTTATATTCAGGTAGTTCAAACCCTTTTTGACTATGCCAGATCCCAGTTTAAGGAAGTCAAAACCTATTTTTTCCATAATACGATCTATGATTATGTATGGGAAGATCCGTCCCGGTATAAAAAACCAAAGAAAATTATTGAATTTTCACGTCTTGATCCTGATACAAGGCTTATTGTGGTAGGCGATGCCAGCATGGCACCCTATGAACTTATGGCGCAGGATGGTTCTATCCATATCTCGGAAAGAAGTGGCCTGCCAAGCATAGACCAATTGCGGTTTTTGAATAAAACTTTTCCCCATTCCATATGGCTGAATCCGGTATCAGAGGGGATGTGGGGATATACCCATACCATTATGGCCATAACAAAAATTTTCCCCATGTTTGATTTATCCCTGGATGGACTTGAAAAGGCTGTGGCCAAGCTGATGCAAAAAAATTAATGAATAGGCTTTTCTGAACAAAGAGCTAAAAATCAACCCTGTAAAGTGTCCTGGTATTATTAAATACAACTTGTGAAAGAATTTCAGGATCTGTATTTCTAACTTCAGCAAGTTTTATCAGGACTGATTTTACAAAAACGGGTTCATTACGTCGAAACTTATTTTTTTGAGGGGCTGGTGTAAGGTAAGGTGCATCTGTCTCAATGAGTATCCGGTCTTCTGGAATAAAAGGTGCAATACTTCTTAAATATTCCCCTCTTTTTTTTAAGGTAAGAATACCTGTAATACCTATATAGTATCCCAGATCAAGATACCTGAAAAGCTCTTCTTTTGTACCGGAAAAGCAGTGTATGACACCTTTGCGGCTTTTGGGGCCCTCAGATTTCAAAATATCATAAAATCTGCCCTTTGAATCTCGCTCATGAAAAATCAATGGCAAATCAAGACTGCCTGCAATCTCAAGTTGTTTGACAAAACAATCCTCTTGTTCTTTAGAGGGTGAAAACATCCGGTTAAAATCAAGGCCGATTTCTCCCCATGCCTTTACGCATGAATTTTCTTTGGCAACACAGATCAAAGTGTCCAGATTTTCCTTGGAACATAAATTTGCATCATGGGGATGCAAACCCACAGAGGTTATGATATTTTTATATGTATTTGCTATTTTTATAGCTTTTAATGATCTATTGATATCAATACCCACAATCATGATGCCTCTAACATTTTCATTTTGTGCTCGATCAATAACATCTTGAAGGTCGTTATCATAGCAGTCATCATCAATATGGGCATGGGAGTCGAATAATATCATTTTTATTTTTTACCTTATTTCTTTTTTCTACTTCCCTTTAAAAAGATATAAGCCTTCACTGAGTGGAAGAAGCCGTTTTACGGTAACAGTGAAGGCTCATTGTAAGGAAAACTGTTTTTCAGCACTCCTTGACACAGGCAGTTTATAACAGTAAATTTAGTCCCAGTCAATTATGGTCAGAGTTCTGTTTATTACAATTGTTAAGATATGAATGAGAAAAAGTATAGTGACTAAATGATCCGGTTGTTTAATGTCAGTAAAAGGTTTGGGGGAAAGCTTGCTTTAAAAAATATTACCCTGGATATTGAGCAGGGTGAATTTATTTTTATTTCGGGTCCGTCAGGAGCGGGAAAGTCAACCCTGATGAAAATATTGTATCTTGATGAGAATATTTTTGAAGGACAAGTCCTGATCGACGGCATGAATCTTTCCAGGATCTCTGCCTCCAAACTCCCGTTTTTAAGGCGGAGGTTTGGAATTATATTCCAGGATTTTAAATTGATCCCCACCCGGACGGTCTATGAAAACATAGCCCTTGTTTTAGAAGCTGCCGGGAAAAAGCCCTCTTTTATCAAAAAAAAAGTCATGCAGGTATTGAGAAGCACAGGCATGAGAAAAAAGGCCAAGGCTTTTCCTTTAACACTTTCAGGAGGAGAGCAGCAGCGGGTTGCCGTGGCAAGGGCTGTGGTTGGGGAACCTTCCATTATTCTTGCAGATGAACCCACCGGCAGCCTGGATCCGACCTCTGCCAGGGCTATCCTTGATTTTTTAATGGAATACCATAAAAAAGGGACAACTATTTTGATTGCCAGCCATGATTTGCATCTCATGAAGAATACGATTCAAGGCAGGAATATTGAACTCAATGCCGGTAGGATTATAAGTAACGATATCATGCTTTAAAATAAAAAGAGATTTTTCAAATGATACATTTTCTAAAAAGAGCCATAGCAGATATCCTGTCAAACAAATTCTTAAATTTAATTACAATTATAACAATTTCCCTTTCCATACTGATGGTCAGTGTTTTTTTGCTCTTTTTTGAGAATGCAGGAAGGGTTATCGAATCATGGAATCAGGGCGGACGGGCCATGATCTATCTTAAAGATGACTTTAACGCGGATAAGTTGCCCCAATTAAAGGCCCAAATAAATTCCCTGGGCGATATCGATGAAATAGTCTATATTTCAAAAGAAAAAGCCCTTGATACACTTAAAAAAAGTATGGCCTCCCAAACCACTTTTTTGACTACCATAAAAAAAAATCCTTTGCCCGATGCCCTGGAAATCAAAATTAGATCCCATAACAATTTAAAAGAAGTTCAAACCCTTGCTCAAAATATAAAAGCCATTGATATTGTTGAGGACATTGAATATGGTCAGGGCTGGCTGGGTAAATTTTTAAAAATTTTTAACCTGTTTAAAATTACCGGATATGCCATGTGCGGTTTCTTTTTTTTAATGGCCTTGTTTATTACGGCAAATACGGTACGCCTTGCATTTTATTCCCGCAAGATTGAAGTTGACATCATGCGCCTTGTGGGTGCGACGGAAACCTTTATTAAGGCGCCCTTCTATATAGAAGGCCTTATTCAGGGATTTGCAGGCGGGGTTCTGGGCCTGGGCGCTCTCTTAACAACCTATACGATGGTTTCATCGGGAATTACACAAAGCCTTGCTTTCTATGTGTATTTTGATATTCAGTTTCTGTCTTTTAAGATGGTCATGTTAATTATTTTCAGCAGTACTTTTCTGGGTTGGTTTGGATGTTATTTATCCTTAAAACAAATTTTCACATAGCCTTTTTTACAGTATGGCTTTTCTTATTATCATCAATTGCCGGCCTTGCTGCCCAAGAAAAGTCTCCTGATATCCATGCCAGGATTCAAGCCCAAAAAAAAATGGTGGAAACATTTTCTCAAAAAGAAATAGGCATCATGGATGAATTAAATAAAATTGATCAAGGATTAAATATTGCCCGTCTAAAAGTTGCAACCCTGTCAATAGATGTTACGCTACTGGAAAAAAAGATAAGACAACTTGGACAGGACCGGTATAAATTAGAAAAAAAAATTCTTGTTACTCAAAAATATACCGGCAAAAGAGTGATTGCACTATATAAAATGAATATGATTGGCAGACTTGACATAGCAGGACAGCCTTTATCTGTATTCGATTTTTTTCTCCAGCAAAATTCAATGAAACGGATCATCAATTCTGATTTCCAAATCCTTGAAAATCAGAATTCTGACATGGAGAAACTTAAAAGGATAGAACTAAAATTAAGAAAAGAAGTCCAGGCAAAAATAATTCTTGAGGCAAACCTAAATGATCAAATAAGATACAACAAAAAAGAAAACAAAAAAAAGAAAAAACTTTTAAAAGACATCCATAAAAATAAAAAATTATCCCTTGCCATGGTTGACTCCCTGACTCGGGCGGCAAAGAGACTGGATAAGAAGGTCAACAACATTCAAAAGAATTCCATACAGCCTTCTGATGATGATTCTTTCTCAAATTATCAAGGCCGTTTAACAATTCCGACACCAGGCAAAATTATTTCAAAGTTCGGTCTTTTACAAACCGGAGATTACAATTCCTTCACTTTTCGAAAAGGAATTGATATAAAGGTGAAAAAAGGTGACCCTGTAAAATCCGTTTTTAAAGGAAAGATTATGTTCGCCCAATGGCTGAAAGGTTATGGAAATTTAATAGTCATAGATCACGGCGGTAGCTACTATACGCTGTATGCCCATGTTGAAGATGTTTTCAAACATAAAGGGGAACCCGTTAAAGGTGGTGAAATTATTGCAACGGCAGGAGATACCGGATCAATTAAGGGGACCTACCTGCATTTTGAAATCAGACATCACGGCAAAGCGTTAAACCCCATGAAATGGTTAAAAAAAGGAGTATGAAAATGAAATCCAGACTATATAATGCAGTCAAATTTGGTTTTTCCATTACGATTGCAGTCTGTGTGTTTATATCTATTACAGGATTTAAAAATACCTTACAGGCCGATGAAAAGACCTATAAATCTTTAAAGCTGTTTACTGATGTTCTGGAAGAACTGGAAAAAAACTATGTGGATGATGTTGATTCCCAAGAATTGATCCATAATGCTATTAAAGGGATGGTTGGCAACCTTGATCCTCATTCCAGCTTTATGCCTCCCGAGGCATTTGATGAACTTCAGGATGATACAAAAGGGGAGTTTTCCGGAATTGGTATTGTGATCACCACGAAAGACTCAATCTTAACAGTGGTATCTCCCATTGAAGGTACTCCTGCCTATAATGCCGGTATTCAGGCCGGAGATATCATCATCAGGATTGATGATAAATCAACAAAGGACATGGCTCTGTGGGAAGCTGTTAACCTCATGCGCGGACCCAGGTATAAAAAAGTCCTGATCACTGTTATCCGGGAGAATGAGCCGGCACCCATTAAATTTTCACTTAAACGGGATATGATTCCCATGGAAAGTGCCAGAAGTGTAATGTTGAAACCAGGATATGGATACCTTCGCATTACTAATTTCAGGATGAGCACCCTTGATGATATAAAAACCCAACTTAAAAAGTTAGAGTCTCAAGACAAAGAATTAAAAGGGCTTATTATGGACTTAAGGGATAATCCCGGAGGGCTTCTGGATCAGGCCGTTAAAATATCTGATCTTTTTCTTGCCACAGGAGATATTGTATCTATTAAAGGAAGAAAAAAAGAAAATACCCAGGTATTTAAAGCATATGCGAATGATGAAGACCGCAAATATCCTGTTGTAGTTCTGATCAATGGCGGCTCAGCCTCTGCATCTGAAATTGTGGCAGGTGCCCTGCAGGACCACTCAAGGGCCTTGATTTTAGGGACAACATCCTTTGGAAAGGGATCTGTCCAAACAGTACATCCTTTAAAAGAAAAATTTGGAATCAAATACACCATAGCAAGATATTATACCCCCAATGGAAGATCAATACAGGCCAAAGGGATTGAACCCGATATCCAAGTAGAATATGAGATTCTTGAAAAAAGAGAAAAAAAAGTGTCCACCTTTGACAGAATGATAAAAGAAAAAGATTTAAAAAACAGTTTAAAACCTGAAATGACAAAACAACCGGTAAAACCAAAAAAACAAACCAGAAAACATCAGAGACTTCTTGAGACAGACCAGCTTCAACATGATGCACAAGTTAAAAGAGCCCTTGATATTCTGATAAGCTATGGAGTCTTCAGCAAACTAAATGGCAGCTAAAAAAAAGACCATACCAAGAAAAAGGAAAGACCGTCGGAAAGGCCAAAGACGCTCAGTCTTCACTGAATTTAAAAAAATACTTGTGGGAATTGCTATTCTCATTTTTGTGTGTCTGTCCATTGCAATGATCGCTGACATTTTCCTTTCTCCCCAAAATATAGAGGAAAAAAGAACTGCGGTTCAAAATCAACCGCCCCGGGTGGAAAAGTCTGTAAAAACACAAGTCAGTGAGAAAATGGGCTTAAATAAGATCAATACCATAAAAAAAAAAGCAAAAAATATCATAAAATATGAAATATTTGAAGATATTGATTCTACAGTCTTGGAAAAGCCTAAACCATCCAAAAAAACTCAAATTCCCAAAATTGCTATTATCATCGATGATATCGGGTATGATAAAAAAATATCACTGGCATTAAGCAACTTAGAATCAAATATTACTTTTTCAGTGCTGCCCTTTGCTCCGTTTGGAAAGTTTATTTCTGAAGACCTTTATGCAAAAGGATTTCAATTAATGCTCCATCTGCCAATGGAACCTGTTGAATATCCCCAGGTTAATCCAGGGCCTGGAGCAATTTTGTCTTTTATGTCTCCTGACGACCTTATTGACCAGCTAAAGAAAAACATTCAAGAAATCCCCCATATTGTAGGAGTTAACAACCATATGGGTTCAAAGCTGACTGCCAGTTCAGACCAGATGAACCAGATTTTTTCCATTTTAAAAAAAGAAAATTTATTTTTTGTTGACTCTAGGACCTCGCCAAAATCCCAGTGCAGGCCATCCGCAAGGCTATTGCAAGTTAAATTTGCCCGGAGAGATGTCTTTCTCGATAATATTCAAAACACAGATTATATTGCCGGACAACTTAAGAAACTGGTGAACCTGGCCAAAAAAAATGGCTCTGCCATTGGCATCGGGCACCCTTATGGCGTAACACTGGAGGCTCTTTCAAAACATTTACCGAAACTTAAAAACGATGTGGAAATCGTTCGAGCAAATGTGCTGACAGCCATTCCAGGATAAGGGACTATCCTACTTTAAACCTTAAGTAAAATTTATATGTCAACCGGTTTCCAGATGCCTTTATCGCACCATATCCTTGAAAAACTTGAACATGGTGGAAGTACTTTTTCTGATAAATTTGACAGTTCAATTTTTTTATCGGAATCGTATAAAGGATCCCAGGGTTCTATAATGACCGGGCCATTTGAAGTTGGAACAAGACGTGGCGCAATGGGATCACCCCAGAAACGGGTTTTTATTTCCCGTTTCAGTTCATTGAAATCACTAATCTTTAACAACTGGGTTAGCGTTACAACGGTCGGAGGGCTCAAGGGGACACTTTCATCAAGGTTTTGTTCAAGTGCATTTTGAGGTGTGAGCCATATTCCGTGCTTGGTTTCCATGTCATCCGGGACACAGGTCTGATTTTCCGGCATGAAAACAATAAAAAACCGTGTATCAAATCTTTTTTTCATTAATTTCGGGGTAATCCAGTGGGACCATCTGCCAAGGCTTGAAAAAGATAAAATCCAGTTTTCTTTCATTATCTTTGTTTTAAACCATGATTTAGGCAGATCCCTGTTTAAGCGAAATGTGCAAATATCCTCCACATCCTTTTTTGTCTTGCCAGTACCCGACGCTATAAATACACCTGCTTCTTCAAGGGTTTCCCTTATGGCAGCAATACTGAACCCGATGATATCTTCATTGAAAAAGCCAGGCCCCCCAAGCTGTTTTTCTATTTGAGCCTGGGCCATATCAATATACGGAGTCCAGCCATCAAATCCAAAGTCTTCAGAGTCTGCAACCCCTCCGGGGAAAACATACAATCCACCCATGAATCCGGATTTTGTACTTCTTCTTAAAAGATAAACTTCAAGTGTTTTGTTTTTTTCCCTTACAAGAATTACTGTGGAAGCATTGCGTAAAGGTGGAGGTGTATTTTCTTTTTCGCTCATATCATGTCCTGTTCATTTTAAATTTTCAAAACTGAAATCTATATCCGTCTATATCATCCGGCATCAATTTGAAACCTTTTTAAAATTTAAAAGTTTGTAATATCTTTCTAATGGAAGTTGAAATTGAAAAAATCTTTTGAAAATCATCTCTGAGGCCTCTTGAAATCTCTAATTGAACACCTCTCTTTCTTCTTCCTTTGTTACAGATGTTGTCAGGATGTGTTCCAGCAAATTTCTTTTCTTGTTTTGAAATTTTGATTTTAAATTTTCCTAGAGTATTTTGAATATTGCAGGCAAGTTCTTTAAAGCTCCCGCCGACATAGATGGCATCTTCAATATCTTTGCAGGCGTGAATGGTGAGAATAATATCAGACGAAAGAATCAAGTATAAGGCTTTTGGCTCATCAAATCGATGACTTGTAATGTGAAGATCCTGATTGTTTTTCTTCTTAATGCCCTCAAAACAATAGTAATTGAAGGTGTCACCGGCAATTAACCTTGTGATCAAAGAGGTCTTGGGTTCAATTAATCCTCCGTGGGGGGCAACGATGGTGATATCTGCGCCCAGATCCTGAATCAGGATTTGATAATCAATATTTAAAATTTCATTGGCAGCAAGCGTCTTGAAATCCGAATATTTGTCTTTTCCCATGAAGGATATTCTTTTTATCTTTAAAACTGATGCATATCATTTTGGATGGATAGCTATTCATCCATCAGATAAATGGGTTCTGCATAATACCGGGTCTGATCTTTGGAAAGTTTTTCCATGACCAGATCGTATAGCCACTTATTTTTTTCATCTAAATCTCTGTCAGACTTAAGGTATTCGAAGTCAGCATTTAATCGCATCACCCGCCCGGAAATTATGGATCGTGTGATACCCGCCGGCACAACATTGCCGGCATCAGTAATCTGGAGTACCTGATCCAGCGTTAAAACAGGGAAGGCAACGACACCTGTCAAATCAGGGAACTCAGTAATTAGGATATCTATATCATCATGAAGAACCCGGGTGACATGGCTTGCCTGGATATAAATATCCGTTAGCTTGTTAAGGGCCTCCAGATGGTTTACACCCGGTTTGGAATGAATGTGGTAAATCGTTTTATCCACTGTCTGGATATAGCAAAGCCCACCATATTCAACCATTTCAGCCTGGACTGTTTTAAGATCACTTTTTACCATGGTGATCAGGTCCAGCTCATTTAAACGATTCATCAATAGTTTTGTGTCAATCTTTCTAATGGCATGGAACCAGGTATCCAGTTTATATTTATCTCTATCCTTTAGCACCTGAACAATAATGTGGGTATAATTCAGTTTTTTAAAAGCTGAGAACCGTGTGGCTCCGTCCAACACTACATAGTAATCTTTGAAAGGTACCACAATTGGTGGATTGGTGAATACTTCCGAACTATTAATTTTTTCAATGAGGTTCTCCACCCTTCGAGGATCTATACGTTCATGTGGTCGCACCTTGTTTAGAGGGACTACAGCCAGACCCAATGGATTTTCATATTCCGGTTCAATAAGAATATCAAGAATCTGCTCGGCAATTGTTATTGCTGCTGACTGCTGGGCATCATCAGTGCTTGCTGCAATGTGAGGGGAGACGATGACATTTTCATGCGCCACCAAAGGATTGTCTATGGCGGGTTCAACCTTGAAGACATCCAGGGCAGCTCCTGCAAGATCTCCTTTATTCAATGTATCCAGGAGAGCATCCTCATCCATGACAGCCCCGCTTGATGTGTTGATGATATAGGAATTGGGTTTTAAGCAAGAAAGAAGTTCCGCTCCGATAAAATTAGTATTCTCAATGGTGGCAGGGATGTGCAGGGATACAAAATCAGACGTGCTGAAAAGCGTTTTCAAATCCACTGTTTTAACACCTAATTTTGCATTTCTTTTTGGAGTCGCCCTTCTTTGAGAAACCTAAATGTTCATACCAAAAGCAATAGCGCGGGAGGCCACCAGTCTGGCTATTCTTCCAAATCCAACAAGGCCCAAAGTCTTACCGGCAAGGCCGGTGCCCACAAGTTCTTTTTTTTCCCACCGGTTATCTTTGAGACTCCTATTGGCTCTGGGCAGATGACGCACCAGGGCAAACATCAAGGCAAAGGTATGCTCAGCAACGGCAACGGAGTTGGCATCTGGAGAATTGACAACTATAAGGTCTTTTCCTTTGGCCGTATCAACATCAATGGTGTCTATTCCTGCACCAGTTAGTCCTATAACCTTAAGTTTTTCTGCACGATCAATAATTGCCCTTGGGAACCTTATGCCACTTTTCACAATAGCCGCATCATAGTCAGGGATAATCTCTTGAAGTTGATCTTCAGTCAATTCAGTTCTAATATCGACTATGCAATGTTTCTTAAGCATATCAATACCGATTCTTGCGATTGGATCACAAATAATAACTCTATATTTTTTTCTTTTCTGGTTCATAATTTTTTCTCCATTTCTCTATTTGCATCGGCATTTGTTTATGCTCAATTCAAAGAAATGTTATGCAGACTTTTATAGAATACAAAAACATTGATTTGTATTCTAATTAATTAATTAATTTTCTGTGGTCAAGAAAACAAATAAGTTTCTATTGAAAAAATCAGAATTTGACTATCCCATAATGAGATTATCATTGATTCAATATTCTAATAGTTAGTCAAGCAGCCAGGACTCGTGATTGTATAAACTTAACAGTGCTGGATAAAGGATTGTATTAATCTGTTTGTTTGTTGTTTTAAGTGTGTCCTTGCCAAATACCAGCTCGCTTCTGAAAACTTCAGGTGTGAGAAAACGTGTCGGCACATCAATTTTAAGTTTCTCAATTCTATCCAGAATCTTTGCCTTTGCCACCTTTGGGTGCCATGCAATATACCAACCCCAGTCCCCGAAACTGGGTACATTCTCATGGAAAGGAAGAATTTCAAACTCGGCACTTTGAAGGGTTCGGCCGATACAAAGAAAACTTTCTTTGGCAAGATAGGGAGAAGTTGCCTGGACCACAACCAATCCATGCTGTGACAAGTGCTGTTTCACTTTTTTATAAAACTCTCTGGAATAAAGTTTGCTCAACTCCGGTGTTGAAGGATCCGGCATGTCAATAATAATTACATCCCAGTAACCTGAAACAACGCTTAAAAATTTATCTGCATCAATATTCATCACTTTTACGTCAGCAAGTTTGTAAGGTTCAGCTTTTTTAACAGAATGCTTTTTTTTATCGGTTTCAAGATAAAGGTTTCTTTTGATCCCCTGAGTAATCCCGTTCCCAGAAACAGTTACAAGACGGGCATCTTTAAAGGCGTCCTGATTAATTTTCTTTAAAACAGAGTGGGTTTTGGCTAAGTTTGTCATTTCAGGGTCCAGATCCACCAGAAGCACTTGTTCTACTTCTTTATATTTTAAAACCTCTCTTAAAGCACACCCATCCCCGCCACCTAAAATTAACACCTTTTTTTTGATCAGTGCAATATTCATGACAGGATGCACCATGGGTTCATGGTACCGTTGTTCATCAGTGCTGGAAAATTGCAGATTCCCGTTTAAAAAAAGCCTGACCTCATCAAAGGGTTTGTAGTGTGTAATTGCAATGTGCTGGTATTGGGTGTTTTTGCTTAAAATAATGGGATCATCGTAAAGAGGCTGTTCAATTTTTATGTTCCATTGCCGATTATTGAGATATCCGTATGATATGGCACAAGCTGTAATTATCATGACAGCAGGTATTAGGATTCCTGTTTTTAACAGTCTCTTTTTTGAAAAATAAATAAAGGTGACAAAGGCCAGAAAAAAATTGGCTCCGGCCGTCAAAAAAGCTGCTTCCGTGATAGGCGTAAATCTTAGAAAAATAAATACAAAAATGAATGATCCGATGAGACTGCCAAGGTAATCAGCGCTCAAGATGTTTCCAAGGTTGGTGGACAATTCTTTGCTAAAGTCATTGTTGATCCTGATAATAACAGGAATTTCAAGTCCGATCATGATACCGATAAAACTAACAAAAAAATAAAGAATCAAGACGTAATGGGCAGTATAACCATAGGATATGTAGGTCAGGGTGGGAGAAAAGCCTCCCACAAGTGCAAGCCCTGTTTCAACTGTTATAAAAGCATAAATTAGATATTTTTTCGGAATCTGTGCCTGGATCAGGCTGCCAAAGCCCATCCAGAACAGCATGAGCCCTATGACCATAGCCCACTGTTCAAAGGAATTGCCTAATATCATGGAGGCAAGGCTTGCCTGTATATACTCAAGGATAATACCGCAGGCTCCGCTTGCAAACATACAGGCACACAGCAGCAATGATGCAAAGTTGAACCGGGGACTTGTTTTTGTCATCAGATTACATGGAGAAAGCTATGATAATCGCAACCGCATTAATAGCGCTTACCACAACGATAAGGGCTGCTACATTCCGGTCTTCCTTAACTTCCGTGGCAATATTGGTCGTTGGCAAAAGAAGCCTGTCTACCACTGCTCTTGCAATCAGCAGCATAACAATTCCAAAAACAGCATATATGCCAAAACTTACAATATCATTGGTCCATCCTGTAAACGGCCCTGAAATACTTGACATGAGAATAATGCCAAGAGCTATCAGGATACCGCCAAGTCCTATACCAGCGGCAAGGTTATTATCTTTTATCTCATTTCTAACATTAAAGGGTGTTATCAGCTCATAGAGAAATCCAAAAAGCAATAGAGCCAGTTGACCCAGGATAAAAAAGAGAATGGCACTGGCAATACCCTGGAAAAAAGTGCCGCCGGTTCCTGAGATGGACCCGTTAAGAATGAATCCCGTGGCAACATACATCCCTGCTTCAGCCATGCCAACAGCTGTGTTACCTAAACATTTACTGCCATCGGGCTGTGTAAATTCCTTAACACATTCTTTATCATTATTGATATTGCCCAGCATGATAAAATCATTTATGGACCGGGATGAAAACATAAATCCAGTGATAATAAGCCCATCAACCAGCAATTGTATCACATCAAGGAAAAATCCTTTTGAAGATCCGCCCATGGCCCCGGACAATGCAATGGCAATACCAAGATAAAGCCCTGCCCTTCTGAGTCCAACAGCAATATTCCCATCATCGATATGAACATCATCATCAAAGTCTTTGGTCCGCCAATCATCCACTTTTTTCACAAGCCAGATAAAAAAGATGCCCACAATGACATAGGTAAATCCTTGACCAAGCCCTGTGAGAGTTACAGCTATATCCATTCCTTCCTCCTTAGAATTGTTCTATTTACCTTTACTTTTCGGACCACCACCGCGAAGATTGGCCCCAGCTCCTCTGACAGAAGATGTCTGAGATTTGAAACCCCCACTTTTTGCAAAGTTTGTGCTTTGATATTTTGGTGACTGTTTCACATAGGTGCCGGATGTACCATATTTTTGAAAGCCTTTTTGAGTTTTGCCAAAGTATGGACGGCTACCCCTGTAATTATTGTTCCATCTATTCCAGGAATTGTGTGAATAATAGGACGGCCGCATATTAAAGAGCATAGAAAACATGGCATATTTCCCATACCAGGACCAAAATTGATTACCCGTATTATCTTTTTTCCATTCTCCATATTTTTTATTGCCCACATAGGCCATTCCCGGCGGCGCTGCCTGGGTCAGGCGGTCCTGTTCAAACACGCCATAGGGTTTGACCAGAATAGCCATGCCAAGGTATGCAAGATTGGCTTCATAAAAACTTGCATCCACCTGTTCCCAATCAGTCTCCCTGGTTTCACCATTTTCTTCCAGCATATATTTATGAAAATAAGTTTCTTTTGAATCTTCAACCGAGAAGGAAGCGGCATTGTGACCTCTTCCCGGCCATTGTTCGCCAGGATCAATGGACAATTTTTTCCACAGGTCGCCAATCTTGCTTGAAAACCTTGAGCCGGTGAAGCCTGCTGTAATTGCTGCAATTGTATCCAGGTTCTCCGCCGTTAACGCCTCATATAATTCAAGGCTGACCTGACGTTGAAAGGTTGCAAATTTTGGATCATAATAATCCGAGTTCTCATTCCAGGATTCCCTTTTTATAACCACTAAATATTCTTCTTTCATATCTTTAAGAATCTTTGTGTAACCGGTATATAGCTGGGCTATTTCTACCTTTATTTTTGCTTCAATGGTTTTTGCCTGTATAAGACCTGAAAAAATTGCTTGAGTACTGTCAGTAAGGGCGGCGTAGTCAGCAGTTGACCCTGCTGAATGCCTGGCAAATTCAGCAGCCACAATACTCAAATGATCCCTGGTTTGCCTTTCAAGTTTTGATAGCGGCGCAAACCGGTTGTTTATTTTTTCACTTAAATCCGGAAAATCAATATTTGCTTTTGCCATGGTGCCGGTTTTTATTTCATTTACAATCCTGATGATATGCTCGGCGTCATTTTTTGACCGGGAGTGCAAACTTGTGGCATTGTCTATAGCTTCCCTAATTTTCAAAAAGCGTGTAATCGGTGTTCGGGCTAACTCTTCGGCATTCTGAAGGATTTTTTTTATCCGGGTAATCTGCTGTTTTACTGGCTGTACAAGTTCGGGTTTATTTTTGCTGACCAAGGGTTTCAAGTCTTTGTCATAAAGTTCTTTTGCTCGTTTAAGCTCATTATGGGCGAGCACAAATTTCTGAGTCCAGTTTTCCTTTAAAGCATATTCTTCTACAGCCTTAAATTCAGATGCTTTCGTAAGACTTATATACTTATCCTTATGTTTATCCACCTGGGATTGCTTTACTTTAATGGCATTTGGAAGGGCTTTGGCTTCATTTTTAAGTTCTTTGGGAAGGCCTGCCCCACACCCGGTCAAGACAACAATCAGACCAGCAATGGTCAATCCTGCAATGAAGTTCATAAGGAAATGTTTTCTTTTATGAACCATCCTTAAAGTTCTCCTTTGCTGATGATGTTGATACTATCAGGGTTAACAGGGCTTGAAGTATAAATCTGGTATTCGTCTTTTCCCGACCCTGACCATTCCTCAATGGTGAGAAATTTAGTATGGCTTTCATTTTCAAATTCATACATATAGACTTTTTCTTCTTTGCTCCCCCGGTAATAGACAGATGCCCAATCATCTTCATACCAGAATTTTTCGCCATTGATTACGATCACATCCTTGTCATCTGCAATCTGGTCGAGATCATCTTCATCTATGGACTCTCCTGCATCATCTTTTAAACTCCTGAATGAAAATCGTTCAAGGGTCATGGAAACCTCAAGTTCATCATCAAATTCCCATTCAAAATGAATAGTTTGTCCGGTATCAAGGCACAGACAGGCCAACTCATAAATAAAATACCCTTTTTTGCTCTTAAAATCATCAGAGGTTTCTTCATACTGATTTAAACTTTTGACAAAATAGGTATTGCCAAGATATTCAAAAAACGAATGGTTGCCGACATCTTTTATGCTCAGCAATGCCTTTTTCTGCCCGGGAACAACCTGTTCTTTTTTTAGGGTTCTTATGGCGGTTAATCTTTCTTGAAAAGATTTTTGTGTTGCAATATCAAGCATGGGATTCCTCCAAATTCAAAACGGACAGATTAATGTATTTTGGCTTATATATCTGCGCGTCTTGCTGTTAATGCATCGGTTCTTGCCCTGAATCGATCGTTCATTTTCCCAAGGGCATTGGAGCTCTGAGACGCTATACTAATGGTTTCCTGTGAAATCAGGGCATAGGTTTCAAATGCCTGCTCATAGGTTTGACACGCTTCTTCAAGGGCTTCAATATTGACAGTCATACTCTGGCTCATTTTTGCTCCTTTGATTGCTGCATTGCCAATGACTTTGGCTGTGTCTTTCATTGTCTCGGCAGCAGCCTGCTGAACCATATCCAGGTGTTGCAGGGTTTCCATCTGCTGTTCAGCAGCGACTCTCACGGCCAGGGCATTTTTAACAGCCGTTGAAAGGATCATGTCCGTTCTCTGGACCAGTCGTCTTACCAGATGAGAGTTTCTGACCATCATTTCTCCACCAAACCGTGTCTGGAGATTTGAGTTGTCAATGGTTTGGAGATCAACCACAGCCATGGCAAGGTCACTTGTAAGCGTTGTCAGGGCTTCCTTGTTTTTCGGATCGTCAATGGTTCCTAGGTGATCCATCAATTTCTGCCAGATGATCTGTCCTAAAAAAATTTGTTCCTGAAGCCTTGGCTGGATCTCTTTTAAGGTGTCGCAAATAGTAGACAGTTCTGATGCATCAAAGGCCACCTGGTCTGATTCATTCCTCAAATGATCGCGGATGCCGTCAATTGTAGAATTAACTGTTTCCCTTCGCTCTGAGATAATCCTTAGTATCTCATCTCCTTTGGGCAGTCTGTTCACAGTTTTTGTAAAGAAACCCAACATTTTTTTTTGAAAAGGCATCTCAGCTTTTGCCACCATGGTGGGGTTCACCTTGTCAAGTTCCGTTTTAATGGCAAGAATATTTTTCCCCACAGGCGAAGAGTCATCTGCGGCAACATTTTTGAGCACATTGCCCATTTTACGATCATATAGGCTCACCTGGGTCTGAGTCTCTTCCATGATTTCCTGGCCCAGACCAAAAACGAAATTGCCAAGCTGCCAGTCAGAGGGATCTTCTTTGATCTTTTCAAGGAACTCATTGGCCTTTGTTTCAAAGGCCTGGATATCTTCAACCGCCATATGTTTGGGCTCTACAGGTTCAAGGTTTGAAGGGGCCTGGACCGGGGTTAAGGCACCCTGACCCGAAACCTGCGTCACTTCAGCAAGGACTGGGGCTGTTGCCTGTTGACCTACATTTTTAAGGTCTTGCACCATATCGTTCATGTTATCCTCCTATAAGACATTTTTTCTAAATTTGTTTTTTTTATGAAAATTTGCCGGCAAGAAAATTTGCCATGGTTTTAAATTCTGCAGTCTCATTTTTCTCAACAATATCTCTGGATCGATTGGAGACTTCATGGAGATTACCTATGGTTTTTTTAAAAATATCCAATTGATTTCTCCGGCTGTCTGATGACAAATCAAGGTATTCCTTAACAGTCTTGTATAGATGCTCCTTACCAATTTTTTTGATTTCATATGTCAGGGTCTCACCGGGATATCTTTCCATCATGGAAGGCGTTATCACCATTAAATCATCAATAATAGCTTCAATTTCTCCGGTCATTTCCGTTGGAAAATCAATGTCTTTTCTCAACAGAATATTTAATTTTAATAACGAATCCAGGATAGTTTTGTACTCCTGGTCAGGGGATGTCTCATCCCGGGGTGTGAAAGAGGTTGAAACACTTTTTTGGGTCGCAGTACCCTTGGCTTTATTCTTTTTCATGTAAACGGCAAACCCGATAACTGCAATAAGAAAAATTGCTGTTGCAATGATCATTGTCATTGTGTTGCTCCTTGGTTTAAGGTATTCATACCAACAATATTTTCAGAAAAATAATGCCAAACTTTATATTTACAAGGTTAAAACTTGTAACACTCTATATGGGGTGGTCTTAAAAATCAAGAATGGAACAGGGTATTTGCAAAGATATTATGAATACAAACAAGGCATCAGGGTTGATAAAGACTAAAAGGCAACCCCTTTTTTATGGTTACACGATCATACTGGCTTCTTTTTTTATCCAGGCCATTGTCTGGGGGATCAGCAATAGTTTTGGTGTGTTTTTTGCTCCATTAATCAGTGAATTCAACTGGTCAAGAGCAACCATCTCAGGTGCTGCCTCAATCTGCTTCCTGGTACATGGTTTGTCCAGCATACTCATGGGGAACCTGAATGACAGGTTCGGGCCAAGGCTGATCATGAGTACCTGTGGCATCTTCCTTGGGCTGGGGTATTTTTTGATGACAAAAATCAATTCGGCCTGGCAGCTATACCTGTTCTATGGACTGGTCGTTGGTATTGGGCTGGGCGGTATAGATGTCATCCCCCTTTCTACAGTGACCCGATGGTTTAGAAAACACCGGGGGCTGATGAGTGGTATCATCAAAGTCGGTACCGGGGTTGGAATGTTGATCATGCCCTTTTTCATCACCTGGCTTTTAAAAGGTTATGGGTGGCGCAGCTCATTTACAGTATTAGCCTTCATTATCATGATATCTGTCATATTTTTTGCCCAGTTCCTGGTACGTGATCCGGTCCGGAAAAAACAATACATTGACAATAAGACCAACCCTGAATCAGGGGATTTAAATAAAGCAGAAGAAGGATTGACCTTTTCCGAAGCCATCCGCACCAAACAATTATGGACAATTTGTGCCATGTATTTTATTATCCTCTTGTGTGTTTACACAATCTTGATACACATTGTTCAACATGCCATCGATCTTGGTATTCCAGCAGCAGTTGCTGCCGGGGTTCTTGCCACCGTTGGCGGGGTGAGTATTTCAGGCAGGTTTTTGATGGGCGGGGCCGGGGATAAAATAGGAGAAAAATCAGCGTTGCTCATCTGCCTGTTGTTTCTATTAACAGCGCTTAGTTGGCTTATGATAGCCAAAACCTTATGGATGTTTTATTTGTTCGCCATAATATACGGGTTTGCCCACGGCGGATTTTTTTCTTTAGTTTCACCATTGATTGCCAAACAGTTCGGGACAAGGTCGCATGGTCTTCTTTACGGTATTATTATTTTTTCCAGCACCATTGGCGGAGCTATTGGTCCTTTTATGGCCGGATATATATTTGATTTGACCCGCAGCTATGGAACCGTTTTTTTGATCCTTATAGTCCTGTGCATCATTGCAATAGCATTAACCGCATCGCTAAAGCCGCTCCTTAGAGACAAAAGCGTATAAGATGAATTAAATTAAAAAATATGGATGCGTTATATGAAAAGAAAATTATTTTGCAATCAGAATCAAAAAGGATTGATGGATGTTGCTGTCGGGATTCAAACAGCGGATCTTATTGTTTCAAATTGCAGGATTCTTAATGTCTATACCGGCGAGATCATAGATGACCATTCCATATATATAAAGGACAAATGGATCGCCTGTATCAGCCCGGATGACAAAAAAAAGACTGGAACAGCAACCCAGATAATTGATGCAAAGGGAATGACTGTAATTCCAGGATTAATAGACGGGCATACCCATCTTGCCAATTATTTCAACGCCAAAGAATTTTTAACTTATGCCATTGCCGGCGGCACCACCTGTTTTGTGACCGAAACCCTTGAAGCCTATTCTGTTGGAGGGCTTAATGGGGTAATCGATTTTATTGAATCTTACCAGGACCAGCCGGTCAAGGTTTTCAACACAGCACCGATTATGATTTCCCCTAGTAAAAAAACCAATGGCATTCATGAAGATGAACTGGAAAAACTGTTGCAAAGGGATGATGTCCTGGGAATGGGTGAGGTATACTGGCAGTCAATGTTTCAGGAACCGGAAAATATCCTGTCTTTGATGAACCAGGCGCTTTTTTCGGGAAAGACCGTGGAAGGGCATTCTGCCGGGGCATCAAAGGGGAAACTTGCTGCCTATGTAGGATCTGGAGTGTCCTCGTGTCATGAACCAATTACCATGGACCAGGCCCTGGAAAGGTTGAGGATGGGGCTGTGTGTCATGGTAAGGGAAGGTGGTGTTCGAAAAGATCTTGAAGCCATTTCAAAGATAAAGGATCAGGGGGTGGATCTGAGACGGATGGTTTTGGTTACAGACAGTGTTTCTCCGGAATTTCTCATCAAAAAAGGAACCCTGGAACATGTTGTTCAAAAAGCAATTAATCTGGGGTTTAATCCTGTGGACGCTATCAGAATGGTAACATTGAACGTGGCAGAACACTTTGGCATTGATCATATGATAGGAGGCATTGCACCGGGTCGTTTTGCCGACCTGTGTATTATTCCGGATATCCAAAAGATACAACCTGCATGGGTTATCAGCAATGGGAATGTAATTGCCCGGAACGGAAAATGTATAATTTCTCCAAGAAATCATGAATATTCAAAAAAAAGCCTGAACAGCATAAATCTAAAAAAATTATTCGGAAAAGATGATTTTAAAATATCAGCGCCTCTTGGGACAAAAAAAATAGATGTCAGGGTTATTGAAAAAATTTCCATGCTGGTCACCAAAGAAAAAATAATATCAATGGAAGTTGATGACGGCCAGATCATGGGCGATGTTGAAAAGGATATTATCAAAATTGCGGCAGTGGACCGTGTGAATGAGTCAAACAAATGTTTTACCGGCCTTGTGTCGGGTTTTGGGATGAAACAGGGAGCAATTGCCACCAGTACATCCTGGGATACCGGGGATATCATTGTAATGGGGGTAATGGAAACAGATATGGCAATGGCAGTAAATAGGATCAAAAACATTAAAGGTGGTGTTGTAGTCTGCGCAGAAGGCAAAGTCATAGCCGAGCTCCCCATGCCCATCCTTGGTATTATGTCGGATCTTTCCATGGAAGAGATTGCCGAGAAAACTGAAGAGGTGAATCAGGCGGCTAATAGGCTTGGCATCATTTTTAATGACCCGATATTGTCTTTGGCTACAATGACCAGCGCTGCGATTCCATTTTTAAAAATGTGTGAAGAAGGGCTATTTAATCTTAAAGACGGAAAAACCCTTGGCCTTTTCATCACATAAAGATTTTATTCAAATATTAATTTTCAGATTTTTTGTAGGTTAATATTTTTTTTATTCAATATCAAAGTATTAGTATTTGCCTGATAAATCCAATATGTGTTAAATAGTATCTTATCAAAAAACTGTAAATTTAGATTTTACAATAACAGCAAGGATGCAAAGATATATGGAAACAGATGATAAAAAAGGGCATTTTATTGAATCAATTATTATTAAAGATATAAAAAACAATAAAAACAAAGGAAAGGTTCTCACGCGTTTCCCACCTGAGCCCAATGGATATCTTCATATCGGGCATGCAAAATCAATTTGCCTGAATTTCAATATGGCCAATAAATTTAATGGTAAGTGTAATTTAAGATTTGACGACTCCAATCCTGCAAAAGAAAAACAAATCTTTATTGATTCCATTAAGTCCACAGTAAATTGGCTGGGATTTGAATTTGGAACCCCTTTATTTGCATCTGACTATTTTGAAAAACTCCATGACTTTGCAATCGAATTGATTAAAAAAGGTAAAGCCTATGTGTGCAGCCTTAGCGCAGATGACTTAAGAAAATACCGAGGCACTTTAATTGAAGCCGGAAAAGACAGCCCATACAGAGAAAGATCGGTTGAGGAAAATTTAAATCTCTTCCTTAGAATGAAAAATGGTGAATTTAGTGAAGGCGAGCATACCCTCAGAGCAAAAATTGATATGAAGTCTCCCAATATCAATCTTCGTGATCCCATCATTTACAGGGTAAAAAAAGCCTCTCACCCCAGGACCCACAACCAATGGTGCATATATCCCATGTATGATTTTACACATTGTCTTTCTGATTCCCTGGAAGGAATTACCCATTCCCTTTGCAGCCTTGAATTCGAAGATCACAGGCCCTTGTATGACTGGACCCTGGATGAACTTGAAACCCCCTGCCATCCCCAGCAAATTGAATTTGCACGATTGAATATCAATTATACTGTTTTGAGCAAAAGAAAACTTCAGCGACTTGTGGAGGAAAACCACGTACAAGGATGGGATGATCCAAGACTGCCAACCCTGGAAGGCTTAAAAAGAAGAGGTTATACCCCTGGATCCATCAGAAACTTCTGCAATATTATCGGTGTTTCAAAGAAAGAAAGTCGAATTGATATGACACTTCTGGAAAACTGCCTGAGAGATGAATTAAACGAAAAAGCCCCCAGGGTCATGGCTGTATTGCGACCCTTAAAAGTCACTATTGAAAATTATCCAGACAACAAAAAAGAGGAACTTCTTGCCAAAAACCATCCCCAGCGAGAAGATATGGGCACAAGAACCATAAGCTTTTCCAAAAAAATCTATGTGGAACAGGATGATTTCATGGAAGATCCACCAAAAAAATTCTTCCGCCTGGGCCCTGGCCGGGAAGTGAGGTTACGATATGCTTATCTTGTGACCTGCACAAAGGTTATAAAAGACGAGTCTGGTAATGTAAAAGAGCTTATCTGCACCTATGACCCTGCGACAAAGGGTGGGAATGCACCGGATGGAAGGAAGGTCAAAGGAACAATTCACTGGGTCAATGCCAATGATTGCATTGATGCAAAAGTAAGACTGTATGACCGCTTATTTAAAGACGAAAACCCGGAACAGGACAAACAGGATTTTATCGAAAACCTGAATCCAGATTCTATAAAAGAGATTAAATCGAGCAAACTGGAAAAAAGTCTGATCAATGCAGCACCTGAAAACGCCTACCAGTTTGAAAGGCTGGGATACTTTTGCATGGATTCCAAGGATGCAACAAAAGACAACCCCGTGTTTAACCGAACTGTTAGCATGAGGGATACTTGGGCAAAACGATCAAAAAAATAAATTACTCAAACCGCCAGGTGGTGCCTTCCGGGCCGTCCTCAAGGGTTATATTCTTAGCTTGAAGAAGATCCCTGATCTCATCTGCCCTTGCAAAATTTTTGCTTTTACGCGCTTTGGTCCGTTGCTGGATCAAGTCTTCAATTTCAGAAGGAGCAACTGCCATATCTGCCATGCCTTTGTCTTTTTTTTCTTTAAAATAGGATGATGGATCTAATAAAAAGATGCCAAGAATATGGGAGATAGCCTTGATATCATTGTAGAAACGTGTCAGGGTTGTCAGGATACCACCATCGGGTGTATCATTGGTTTCATCCAAAAGCCTGTTACCTTTTTTGACCGCTTCGAAAATAAGACCCAGCGCTTTTGCAGAATTGAAATCATCATTCATGGCAGAGGAGAAATCTTTCCACAACCCACCTTTTTGGGAGTCATCAATTTTTACACCGGCCCTCTTAAGTCTTTCAAGAAAGGCATAGATCCTGTCCAGTCCCAAAGAGACTTCTCTCATGGAATCTTCCCCATAATCAATTGGGCTTCTGTAATGATTTGACAAAAGAAACATGCGGATCACTTCCGGAGAATAGGTCGCAAGAACTTCCTTGATCATGGTAAAATTACCAAGAGATTTTGACATTTTTTCATTGTTAATGTCCACAAACCCGTTGTGAATCCAATATTTGACAAATGGGACGCCAAAAACGGCCTCGCTCTGTGCGATCTCATTTTCATGGTGAGGAAAAATCAGGTCTTTACCACCTCCGTGAATATCAAAACTTTCTCCAAGATATTCATAGCTCATGGCCGAGCATTCAATATGCCAGCCCGGCCTTCCATCTCCCCAGGGACTTTCCCAGAAAGGTTCGCCAGGCTTGGCGGGTTTCCACAGGGTAAAATCCGCAGGATTCTTCTTTTTCTCGTCCACTGCAATCCTTGCCCCTGCCATCATGTCATCGGGGTTCCGGCCGGAAAGTCGGCCGTAATCCTTAAAGGAACCGATGGAAAAATAGACATCCCCTCCTTCAACAAAATAGGCCTTTCCCTTGTTGATGAGCATCTGGATAAAATCAATAATGTGCCGGATATGTTCCGTGGCTTTGGGTGAAATACTGGGTCTTAATACATTGAGTGCATCCATTTCATTGTGAAATTCATCAATATATTTTTCTGTAATAACCGCACAATCCTGGCCGGTCTGATTAGATTTTTTAATAATCTTGTCATCCACATCTGTAAAATTTCTGATATACCTGACATCAAAACCCAGTCGTGTAAGCCACCGGAAAATCGTGTCAAAAACAACCACTGAACGGGCGTGACCAATATGGCTGGTATCATATACAGTCGGTCCGCAGACATACATGCCGACCTTACCTTCTTTTATTGGGATAAATTCTTCTTTTTTACCATGCAATGTATTATAAACTTTTAAACTCATTATTTTTTTTCCCGTTATATTTCCGGTTGGCCGGCTTTTGCTAATAATATACACTGGGCTGCTATGCCCTGTTCTTTTCCAATAAATCCAAGCTTTTCAGTTGTTGTAGCCTTTACATTAACAAGGGTTGAATCCATATTCAAAACCCTGGCAATATTTTCTTGCATTTGTCTCTTATGGGGACCCATTTTGGGAACCTGGGCAAACACGATACAATCCATATTTGCGATTTCATATCCCTGTTTTATAAATAGCTGGCCGCATTTCTCAAGCA
>Ga0307989_1000316_pt1 | contig 33040 bp, 27 predicted proteins | sample EllFjometagen185_FD_203164 | JGI IMG/M metagenome (GOLD analysis project Ga0307989, IMG submission 203164) | Marine microbial communities from Ellis Fjord, Antarctic Ocean - #185 | ecosystem: Environmental > Aquatic > Marine > Unclassified | place: Southern Ocean | collected 2014-10-08 | reverse complement strand
AAACCCATACTTTTTGTATAGTTCTACAACAGTTTCAATATCTTTTTCATAATTTTCATACTCATTTGTCTGATCTGGGCAAAACCACATCCCCTTCATCATTCCTGACTCATCAGCTACATTAATGACTTCAAATAAATCATTAGGGAATTTATCCATATCCGCTTCCCAATAACCTTCTTTGCTCCACTGGCCGATATATCGCTCCATGGTAAGAGGAGTCATTGCTGCGCCTTTTTGCCAACCATCACTAAAATATAGAAAATCGCCCCCGGCTTTTTTCATGTCATCAAGCTCTTTTAGCATAAATTCTGCACTAACAATTTTATCGGCATTGCGATCTCCCCAAGTTGAATGCCATATTACATCATCTCGTTTTTCATCATAAATACGGAAATTGCGTTGATAATTATGAAGAGCTTTCACTCGCCCAAAACTACCACCATTATATAAAATTACTGTAAAAGGATATCCTGGAAATCTTGTAAGATCATCAGACCCATGGCCGGCAAAAAACATTTCTCCACCATCACAGAGCAAATCAAAATTACTTTTTATAGGGCGTGCATGAGGCAAAGGTGCTTCTTTTAAAAACACCAGCCCATTATTATTAATTTGGTCATGAAAATATACTAAATTGGAAGAATATGAGTTAGAAGAATGTATCGTTAGAAGGTCTTCCCGCCAATGACACAGATTGTCCTTGCGGTCTGTATGAGCCATAAAATCTACTATCCCAAGTTTTTTATGAACTCTGTTAAGTTTTAACATATCACATAGTCCGGTCATGTTTTTGCGACCATTAACTAAAGACCGTAGGTCTTCAATATTATCAACTGCGTCATCTGGTCCCACACCGGACTTACCTTTAGGAATATGTCCACTCATGGTCAGCCACTGAGAAATTGCAGGACTTTTAGGATAAATTTTGAAATGAGAAATTATTTCATATCCTCTGTATTCACCAATTACATCTACACGTAAAGATTCCTCTTCAACAATACTGTCTTTTGCTTTATATGTTTTATACGAAACTTTCCAACATTCATCTTCAACAATAAAATCAGGTCCGGGAGCAGGATTTTCACTCTCCCCTGTAAGATATTCAATTCCGCTGATTTTATCTCTTAAAGATGAAGAGTAGCAAAGGCCATTTTTGATAACCCAGCTTCTGTAAATCAACGAGTTTGATATTTCAAGCAACCCACTTTCTGCGATTATACTGCAGTCTTTGAATTTCATGGTTCCTCCTACTTATAAATGCACTCATATGTTGTCGCAAATAGTGTTTTATCAGCCCGACGCCTAACCATAAGGCCGTGTCGAGTCTTTTCTTTATTAGCAGTATAACTATTTACCAAATGTACCGTTGTTCCAGGTTCGCCCTTCATAGTTACACGAATAATTTTATCTGGTAGTTCAAAGTTCGCTGTCCAGTCATCATCTGTTTCAAATTTCTTAACATCAAGCAGGTGTTGATAACCAGCCTGTCTCGGTGCTTTTCGACCATGAGGATCCGGGCTGCCATTTTTTAAGTACTCAGGCGCAAGAGTTTCAATTTCTTCAGTTTCATTTTTACATGTAAGTTCGCCTTCGCAGTAGAAGAACCAGTCCACAAGATGAGTATCCCAGGAATGCACAAGAAACTCATCTTCGACTTTATTTTCAGCTACTTTAAACGCTCTGGTAAAATCTGTTGCTTCATATAAAGCCTTGGTTTTTACTTTTATATACGAATCCTCTATATTAAATTCTTCAGCTTTGCCAAACGGTAGACTCATACGCATATGATCGCTTTCATCAATAACAACAGTATTATGACAAAGGGTTTTTCTCTGCCATTCCACAAACAAGGACGATGCATAGCCACCGTTACCAATATCGTAAGATACAACATCACCATCAAAAGCCAATTCAAAACTCATCTCGTCCGGATGTCTATGAAGGTGTGTAAGTGTACTATAGCGGAAAAACAACTCGGTTCTCTTATCTCTAAGCATTGCAGTACCTGATGATGGATTGTTCACAGTCCCAAATTCCACATCATATGCCTCATTTTCCCAAGTATTGAATAAAAGCCTAGCAAAGGACGGTTTTACCTCTCCATCCCAGAACATAGAACAAACTTTTTTAAAAAGTGGGTTGTCATAAATAATAGATGCATATTCATAGTGCGTCCTATAATTAAAAATATCAATATACGGATGTCCATCATGGGGATTAGGAAGACGCTTGTTCGAGAACATCATCTTTAGAGGATACTCAAACATTTTTTCGATTTTATCATATATATATTGCATCTCGGGGATATTAAATTCAACCCTTCGGCAGATGAACATTAGCATAGCTATCGGGTGCACTGTGTAGTAATGGTAGTGCATTGAGCCTTCATACCACATACCTTCGTCTGTTACCCCTTTTTTGAGTTGATCCAAGATACCATATATGCTGTAAAAACCTTTTTGGATATGTTCCTCTTCATTAAAGAAAACACCTACCATTGCTTGCGCACATTTAATCCATACTGGTATGTTATATATTCTATTTGCAAAGAAGTCGAACATTTCAGCTTCTTTTTTAAAAAGTTTCTCATAATAGTACTTGAGTTCTTCATCAGAAAACCGTTCTCTGGCCATATCAATACCCTGTATCATTGCAATTACGGCTGATGCGTCATCAAGATGCTGGTTCTGAAGTTTACCCTCAAAACGCTTGGCAATGGGTTCACTTACAAAATCATCATAATTGTCTGAATAAAAACTCAGGACGCGCTTCATGTGTTTAATATATTTTTCTTCACCAGTCAGTCTGTACATTATTCCGGATTCATAGACACTTGTATTTGCCCTTCCTCTGTACATGTTGTACCAAACTTTAGTAAAAGTTTCGCTTTTATTGACCTGACCGCAGACAGAGCATACATGCTCTTCTGAATTTTCAATATTAAATGTAAGCCGTCCCTGGCATTTTTCGCAATTATAATGGTGAAACCATCCGGTTATTCTAGATGATTCATCATGATATGATTCTATAAAACCATCAAGTCTTTCTTTGGTAACTTCAATAAACTTGCCGGCCCACTCTGTATTTTTTATACGTGTTTTAATAACTTCCCAATTAATAATTTCAATCATTATGCACCCCCGCACTTTTCTAATTAATATTATACATTATTTAGTTCTCATTTTTAGAACTGATGTTATATAATAACTTAGAAATGAAAATTGTCCCTAGGGACAAATCGCTAAAAAAATGAAAATTGTCCCTAGGGTCTATTTTCATTTATGGGGGGTAAAATGGCAGTTATACAAACAAACAAAGGTGATTTTATTAAATTTGATTTTATTTCGGATACTTGCTTTAGGATTAGGATGTCAAAAAGTGATGATTTTTCTGAAAAGAATCCTTATGCACGCTATGGTATTTTTGATTTTTCCAATCGCGGAACTGAAGCAGTATATGATTTATCGGACACATCCAAATCTGAAATTTCTACTCCAGGTTTAAATATACTTATTGATGATAGTGGCGATGGCTTCACCATCTCTAAACCAGATGGCACTATAGTAATAAAAACAGACAGACCGTTTCATATTGGTAAATCAGGTGGCTTTTCTGCAGATCTTGCTGTAACAAAAGAAGAGAAATTTTACGGCATGGGTGATGTGAACCGCGAAATCCTACAAAAGCGTGGTACGACTGCAAAAATATGGGTTAAAAACGTTAAAAGTTATGTTCCTATCCCCTTCCTAATGAGTAGTTCAGGCTGGGCAGTTTTCTCAAATACTACATTCAGACATAATTTTGATATCTGTGATTCTGATCCCGATAATATAAGAATTTTCGGATATTATGGCGAATTAGATATGCTTTTCTTTATAGGAGATGATTATAAATCTCTTCTTAATCAATATACCGCTGTTTCCGGTCGTCCTGCATTGCTACCAAAATTCGGTTATGGTCTTACATTTGTTTGCAATCAGCAGGCTAATGCACGGGAAATGCTTGATGACTGTATGCATTTCAGGGATAGAGATATCCCTTGTGATGTTATTGGGCTCGAACCCGGATGGATGGAAACATATTATGATAAATCCACAGATAAAAAATTTGACCCGGATAGGTTCTATATTCCTGAGTGGGCAGTAATATCGAAGAACACTTTTTTTAGTTCCATAAAGCGACTGGGTTTTAAACTTAGTTTATGGCTTTGCTGTGATTATGACCTCAGTTTTGAAGAAGAAAGAAATGCTGTTATCCCTGCCCTTGTTGAAGTTACTGATGAAGATATGGATTATCTTCCTTCTAAAGATGATTTTGAACAGGATATGAATATCGGTCATGAACCTCTGTCTATGGATGAGTTCACTAAAAAAGATGAAGGATATTTTGAGCATCTAAAAAAGTTTGTCGATTACGGAGCCTGTGCCTTTAAGATGGATGGCGCCTGGCAGGTAAATGAACACCCTGACCGTAAATGGGGCAATGGAATGGATGATGTCCAAATGCATAATCTGTATCCTTTGCTTCTCTCAAAACAGATGAGTACCGGCTTTTCGGAACATACCGGAAGACGGTCTATGATTTATTCATCTGGAGGATTTGCCGGAATTCAACAATATGCAGCCACATGGGCCGGCGACACCGGTGGAGGATCAAAACCATTGGTTTCGATGCTTAATCACGCCATGTCAGGACATGTAAATACAAGTTGCGACATGCATGTGTTCACAAACGAAGGTATTCACTTTGGTTTTTTACAATCATGGTCACAGGTATGCAGCTGGGCTTACTGGAGACACCCATGGCTTTTAGGAAAAGAACTTGAAGGTGTGTTCCGTTACTATGCAAAACTGCGTTATTCGCTTATTCCTTACATATATAACACTGCTTATCAGGCATATTTAAGTGGTATTCCTATAATGAGGCCTCTTCCATTCCTGTATCCGAATGACCCGAAAGCTGACGAGTATATAATGGAATACATGCTTGGCGACAGCTTACTTATCACATGCTACACCGAAGATCTTTATCTGCCAGAGGGCAAATGGATTGATTGGTTTACAGGTGATGTATTAACAGGCCCCTACATTGGTTCATATACACCTCCAAAAGGAAAAGGTGGTGCTTTGTTTGTAAAAGCCGGTTCGATAATTCCAATGCAACAGCCAATGGATTATGTTGGCGAGACGGCAAATGACAATATGATTTTAGAAATATTCCCTGAAGGGGATACTTCGTGCACTATATACGATGATGACGGGATCTCAATGGATTATCAGAATGGTACTCACAGTGAAATGATTGTCACCTGTTTAAAAACTACAAATGCTATCCAACTTGTTACATCAGAGCGTATTGGTTCTTATAAAGACATAGTTGAAGAAACTAGCTTACTGATAAAAATCCACACAGAAAAACCGGCATCTATCACACTGGATATGGCATCATGTGAATATTCCTATGATATGGGATGTATAATAGTTGAAATTGCAGGAGCCGATAAAGAACATAATTTAACCTTGCATTATTAAGAGTTACTGTAAAAATTAGCTATAAGAAATCCGGAATTTTCTTTAGGATATTCCGGATTGTATTTTAAATGAATTTATATTTGTTTTCATACTCAGAATATTTAATAACCATATTCTTGCCGTCTGAATCCTTAATCTGCAATTTCTCAAAAACTTTATCAACTTTGTTCAATGTATCTTTATAGTCAGCCCCTCTGACAATAAAATATCCGGCCCTTGCTGTTGCATTTTCAATATTACCTATTTTATTGCCTTCAGAAACTATATACAAAGCATTCTCCACCCCATCTAATTCCAGCAATTCATTAATAGGGGTCGTATACGAAACTAATCCGGGTCTAATAAAAAACATCTGCACAGACAATGAAACAGGTTTGTCGTCTATATCATAATCGTATAATTTTTGAAGTTCATTTTTCATTCCCAGCGAACTACTCATAACCAGCCCCAGAATATCAATATCACTATATATTGGAATAGCAATGTCTTCATATGCCCCACCAATTCTCATTGCAATTTCATTTACTATAATTCCTCTGTCACCAATCAGATATTGAAAATAAAGCGGTCCTTCTTTAATTCCAAATCCGGTTACTATTGATTGAGTAATACTATATATATCTTCTCTATATTTAGAAAAATGAAGTGATGGATAATTATGTGCAATGCAAATACCTATTCTGTTGCCTTTTTCCATAGTTACCCTGTCAACAACAGAAATGATATAGGCCTTATCTTCATGAACCCATCCGCTTACAGTAATTTCGTCATTCGGATAATACTCTTCTAGCAGAACTTTACTTTCTCTTGAATAATCTAGGGTTTCATCAATATGCATGCGAATATCATTTATATTCTGCACTATAAAAATGCCCCTTTGCCCCTGACTATCTACAGGTTTTAAAACTGCCGGGAACTTTATTCCTAACACATTTCTTTCTGTAAATTCCCTTGTAATCAACCTGTAATTTGCAGTTGGAATATGATTGCGGTCAAACTGTGCTTTCATTATTCTTTTATTAGTTACTGCTAATGCAATATCAGGATCCACATAAAATGGGATGCCAATTTCTTTTGCTACTGATGCAGCTGTTAATACGGGTTGGTCTGTGCCCATTGTAATAACAGCCTCTGCTTTGGATTTTATCATGAGTTCTAAAACTGCTGGCGTATCAAAAGTACTGACACAATGATGCTCATCGGCATATTTTTTTGATGGATTGTTTTTCAAATAATCCACAAGTATTAAGTAGTGTCCTTCATATTTAAGGCGTTTAATCATATTAAGCTGGCAGTAGCCACCGCCTAAAACCAGAACCTTCATGCTAATTTCCCTTTCCTGTAATACTTACTTCCTTATAGGCAGGACCATCTTTTCTCATTCTTTTCAACAGTTTAAAATCAGAATAATACAAAACTATATTGAACAGTAAATTTATCAATTTTCTAGTATTATGCCCCGATGATTTGCGCACACCATAAGGAACTTCGATATTAGCCAGATTATTTGTGTGTTTTAGTATTTCCATAGATATGTATACAAATTTTCTGTCTGCTTTTTTTACTTCATCTACAGTTTTGCGATTCAGAATTCGATAACTGCATACTTTAATCCCCTTTTGTTTTTCAGTCAGCCAGTCAAAAATTTTATCACGCAATTTTGACCCTATTCCACGTATAAGTGGTGTTTTTGTTTTTACTGAGTTCAGTGCATATACTGCATCAAACCCTTTAATAATCTCTTCATATAACTTTGGGATATCACCCGGATTATGTTCGAAATCATCATCCATTATTACTGTATATTCCATAGACGCATGTCTTAAACCGCATAATATAGCGCTCTGTTGTCCATAATTCCCATTAAGAGCTATTCCTGTAATGTTATCTTGTATAGCTATAAGTTTATTAATTATGGCTATGCTGTTATCAGGGCTTGAATCATCTACTAAAATTATTTCATATTCAATAAAGTCGATTAGAACACTGTTTATTTTATTAACCAGCGATTCAAGCGTATCGCTCCCATTATATACAGGTATAACTATGCTAATACCAGCATTACGCATCATTCACCGCCGCAAGAAGTTTTTCACATATATATTCAATGTCATCTAAGTCCAAATGCATATGCATAGGAAGCCGCAGTATGCAATCTGCCGCTTTTTGGGTTACAGGAAGGTCTGTTTCTGTATAACCAAGCTTCTTCCCCATAGTGGAAGAGTGAAGAGGTTTATAGTGTATATATGCTTGGATTCCCTCTTTAATCAATGCTACACGTACATGTTCGCGCATTGAGGCTTCTTTAAACATCAGGTAAAATACGTGGTAATTATTAGTGTTATACGATGGAACCATCGGAAGCGCTGCAAATTCTTCAATCTTTGTTGATTTAAGACATGACATATATCTGTTCCATAAAAGTTTTCTTCCGTTTATTATTTCATTTCCTTTTTCTAACTGTGAGTACAATAAAGCTGCTGTCAACCCACTCATTTCAGCACCAGCTCCAGCTCTTTGCCAGGTATATTCTGATACATCTCCTCTTATAAATGCCTGTTTATCAGTTCCATTAGCTAAAATATCACTAAACATCTCCGTATCATCCGGATTATTAATCAGAAAAGCCCCTCCGCCATCGGATGATATATTTTTTGTACTGTGGAAGCTTATAACCCCCGCCGCTCCAATAGTCCCTAGATGTCTGTTTTTATAAAAACCCCCATAAGCAAGAGCAGAATCTTCAAAAATACAAATATATTTACCATCTAGAGCTATACTTAATGCATCCATATCCATTGAAACTCCACCATAATGAACCGGCATAACACAGGATGTATTGGGAGTTATTTTTTTAATAACATCATCAATATCCATAACCAGTGTCTTTATATCTATCTCTGCAAATACAGGTTTTAGCCCTGCTCTTATTACTACATTTGCCGCAGATGGAAAAGTGAAGGAAGGCATTATAACCTCACTTCCTTTGGGTAAATCCGCTCCTGCAAAAAAAGCGTCCATTGCACTTGTTGCACTTGATGAAAGCAGTACTGAAGCTACCTTTGTTACTTTTTTTATGTGTTTAATTGTCAATACTCTAAAATCTTGATTTTTACCAAGAAAATTCTTTATGTTTTTATATTCTTCGTTACCATAATATGGTATATTAAATTTTATATTTTTACTCATATTTTTTCACCTTATATATTTTCACAGTCCAGTCTTTGTCATCTGCAAATTGTACAATTCTCATCGCATATGGCGTTTCAAAGCTGTATACCAACTCGCATTTACTGTTAATGAAATCTGTCATATCTTCATAATAGAGATAGAGATTCCCATAGACCACATTCCACACCGGACGCCGCTCATAAATGAAATCCATTTCTTCTGGATATATTATATACTCAATTTGTCTGGAAATTATATAATCACTAAAGGTCTCACTGTTCTTGGATAGAAATGCAAGATTTCTATAATCATGCATTTTACCCGTTTGATATGCGTATTCAGAATTTAAATTGGCAAGAACAACAGAATCTTCAGGGATATTTTGTGAGATGTTATTGATATAATCCTTATAATCATTTTTTAAATAAGGAACTACACCCATTACTGTGTTCGCTAAAATTGCTGCACATAGAAGCGCAGATGCTAAAACTATATTCGTTTTCTTTGATTGTTCCAGTAACGCAAAAATAAGCAATGTTCCAAATGGAAATATCAATACACTGCCGGGTTGAGAATAGCGACCTATAATAATAAATCCCAGGTTGACTGCCAAAAGAGGTAGTAAAATAGTAAGCATATGTCGTTTTTTATTGGCTATTGCAACAGTTCCAATGGCAACTAATGCAAAGATAATCAGTTCCGCTCTAATATTTGGAGTGTAATACGTAACACTAGTTTGTGTAAAAAGCTTCTGGTAATAATATAGAAGCCCTTCTGTTTTTAACGAAAATGAGCTTTGCACTCCCAAATCACTGCCGTATTTAAGATAATGAGTAATAAAATTCCCGTCAAATATATAACTAATTCCAATAAAAATTCCTGCCATTATTCCGGTAAACAAGATATATAGAAGTAGATTTTTCCACCTTGATCTGTCTTTAATAATCGCACTGTACAAATATAGAGAACCTGCACATAAAGCAATTAGAAAGCTATTTGGATGTACTCCAATAAACACTCCTGTCATCACTGCGAGCATTGCATCACTTTTCCATGTCCATTTATCAGCATTTTTAAGCATATAATGAACAACCAGTAACATCCCCAAGAGAATTATTATTTCTTGTCGCGCAAAATGTGAAGCGTATACAAATTGTATGCTTATTGACAAAAACACCATAGCCCAAAAGGCGGTTTTGTTGTTTTTCAAAAATAGTGTTCCGATTTTATACAACAATATTAAAGAAACTGCACCAATAATTAATGATAATAATCTTACAGAGAAAAGGTTGTATCCGAAAATTTTAATGAAACCCATTTGCAGCAAATGGAATATTGTCTTTATGGCATGGGGATATCTGGGCATAAGATCAAAAAAGGTTTCAGTTGAATCTAATCCACCCTGCATCATGGATCTTGTAAGCCCTGACAACCACGACTCATCTGAATGCACAAATGGAAAATTCGTCAAAAAGAACAGGTTTATAATAAACCAGCCGGCAACATACCAATATACTCCCCTAATCCCTAATAAAAATCTTTTAACTCTCTCCATACCCCTATTATACCAAACCTCTGCTCTAAAACTTAACAAGTCAGCCCCAAATAATCCCTATATCCGATAGTTTATGGTTGAATTTTTAATATATCATCTGTCGGAGGTAATTTAGTCCAAGGCTAAGTTTGTAAGGGTTTTTGCGAAGGAGTGTATGTAGATACATGACTAAGCTGAAATCCCGAATCAAACAATGCAAGTCAGACACATGGTGTAAAGAAAACGCCGTTAGAATAAAATTCATAACGGCGTTTATGTTTTTATGTGTCTGACGATTGGACTAAATTAACCCATCAGATTAGTTAGTTACTATTGGGTAACCATTAGCAATCCAGCCAACTTTCATTCCATAGTGCAATGATACTGCATCATTACCAAGCATTCTAAGAACTGCTGTTGCTTGTCCTGCAGTCTGACCTGAATAACATGCCACGATGAGTTTGCCTGAAGGTAAATCAACGAAGTTTTCCTGCATTCCGCCACCCCATGGAATATTGATTGCTCCAACAATATGACCAGCTTCAAAATCTGCTGCCTGTCTTATATCGAGTACAGTAGCTTCGCCTGCTTCAACAGCAGCCTGAGCATCATCCCAACCAATTTTGAAGTTTGCATTGTCAGAAACCGCTGTAAAATAATCTTCAACTTCTTTAAGCATTACTGCATCAAAGTCAGCACCTGCATCAGCAAGTTCAGTAACATCAGTTGTAACATAAGCTTCATAACCATCAATAGTCATAGCACCTTTGTTAAATCCTGATTTAACAGAAATGGCTTCAATATCCATCATATTCAAAAGCGCAACAGTCTGTCCTGCAGTCTGTCCTGAATAACAATAAACATAAACAGGTTCATCTTTAGGAAGCATTGAAACTGCTTTGGCAAGATCTATTCCCCATGAAGCAAGAGCAGCACCTTTGATGTGACCTTCAGTATAAACATCTTCTTGTCTTATGCTTAGGATGAAAGGTTCTTCATCAGCATCGATTTTTGCAAAAAGATCTTCCCATGTGATAATCCTTGAACCAGGGTAATCAGCAAAATAGTTGTTTGCGACAGTTGTTTTAACATATCCGCCCCAGCCTTTGTCGCCCATGCCGTATTTAAGTGATACTGCATTGTACCCAAGAGCTTTCATAACGCCAACAGTCTGACCTGCGGTCTGACCTGAGTAGCAAGTTACAATAATTTTTTTATCTGTAGGAAGGTTAGAGAAATTCTCTTGCATTCCTGCACCAAAAGGTATATTCACAGCGCCATCAATATGAGCTGCTGTATAATCATCTGATTTTCTTATATCAACAACAACAACGTCGCCTGCATCTATAAGAGGTTTTGCGTCTGCGGGTGCAATTATATTGCTTCCGCCGTCAGGAATCGCATTGAAGTAACCTTCAACATATTCCAGAACTTTTTTATCCATTTTTGCGCCTGCATCAGGAATTTCAACTGCAGCAGCTGTGTCAACATAAGCTTCAAAGCCTTCAGTTTTTGAAACACCAAGAACATATCCTGATTTAACAGAAACAGCTTCTACGCCAAGCATGTTAAGTAATGCAACGGTCTGACCTGCAGTCTGACCTGAGTAACAGTAAACATATACTGTTTCATCAGTTGGAAGCATTGATACTTTTTCAGCAAGGTCAGTTCCCCATGCTGCTAAGTAAGCGCCTTTAATATGCCCTTTTGCATAATCAGCAGCTTGTCTGATGCTTAGTACAAATGGTTCGTCACCTGCATCGATTTTTGCGAATAAGTCCGCTGCGGTTACAATTCTTGAACCGGGATATTCAGCAAAGTAGTTTGTTGCCGCGTCTTCGACAGAAGTTCCGGAAGAACATCCGACTGCTGTGAATACCATTGCGGCTACCAGTAAAATTACTAATAGTCTTTTCATTTAGTATTTTCCCCTTTCGTTTATGACGCGTCCTGTGTTGAAGGAGGCGTTGTTTGTGACGGTGGCGCAGGATTTTCGACAGCTTTGTATTCCAACCATGCTCCGTCATAAATTCTAACATCTTTGTATCCGGCATTTTTTAACGCCGAGTATGTTTGGGTTGCCCTTACTGAAGTCTTGCAGAACAAGATAATCTTCATTTCAGGTTTAATTCCCTTATCGATGTATGTTATCTGGATATCTCTGGCGCTTTTATACTCGCCGTTAGAGTAATTATTCCAGATGTACTCAATATGGATAGATCCGGGTATGGTTCCAGCCATATATTCATCTAAGCTTCTTGTGTCAATAATCACGGTATTTTCATCCGGCACATTTATCAATGACTTGAGATAGTCCAGAGAAACGATGAGGTTCTTCTGTAAATCTCCTGCATTATATGTTGTTTCAGACAGTGTTGTTTCTACCATAGTTGTTGTAGCACCTTCTTCTTTTAGTGCTTCAAGTCCGCCGCTAATAACTTTCACATTGTAGTTACCGTAGATGTTTAATGTCCACTGTATTCTTGCAGCTAACATATTTGAACTGTTGTCATATACTAAAATAGTATCATTTTCACTCAGCCCTGCAGCCCCAAGACACTGTGCAACCTGTGAACCAGGTGCAAGCATGTTTTTATAGGGTTCGTTAACCACAAGCTCAGACATTGGTACATTTACTGCTCCTTTAATATGAGAAAGACCATAATTTTCAGACGACTGTGCATCTATAAGGATTGCACCGCCTTCAACTAATTCCAAAGCTTCTTTGGGAGTTACAATATATCCGCTGGTTTCTTCAAAATCGAAACTGCCGCATCCGGTAAAGATAACCGAAGCAAGCATTACCAGCACAATTATTAAAGCTGTTTTTCTCACTTTCTCCCTACCTTTCATTTTAGAGGTACTCCTCTATGTCTTTTTTCTCTAAATTATCTTCTGCGATAACTTTTACAACATGACCGTTTTTGATAACTACTACAGTCGGACAGCTTCCGGATTCACACATTCTCTGGGCAAGACCCTTTGATTTATATGTATCAACCCTATGACAGCTGTATTGGCCATATTCTTTTTCTAATTCTTCTATTTCTGATAGGAATTCTCTGTGATCAGCTTTCGAAGCATCATAGATATATGCGATTCCATCGCCCTTCATAATAATGTTTTCAAATATTTCAGTTTCAGCAATGTACTTCTCAGCCATAACACCTGCAGTAGCAGCATCGCCAACACATGTAGCAACCTGACGGAGCAATTTATCTCTAACATCTCCTGCTGCAAAAACACCCGGAATACTAGTTTCCATATTTTCTGAAGTACGAATATATCCGCGTTTTGTCATATCGACAACGCCTTCATATACCTTAGTATTAGGAATATATCCTATAAACAAGAAGCATGTGAAGCAGTCAATAGGTGTTAATTCCCCTGTTTTAAGGTTTTTCAGAACAACTGCTGTTAATTCGTCTTCACCTTCAAAACGTTCAACCACTGTATTATGTAGGAACTCCATTTTTGGATTTGCAAGTGCTGCAGCTTTTGCCACTTCATTACAGTCCATCATTCCTTCATCATGAATAATTGATACTTTAACTTTTTTAGCGAACTTAGTAAGGAACATACCTTCTTCAATAGCGGCATCTCCAGAACCAATGACGATAACTTCTTCATCAGTACATGCAGCAGCATCGCAGGTTGCGCAAAATGCAATTCCCTTGCCTACATATTTGTCTTCATTTTCAGCACCGGTAAGTCTGGGTTTACTTCCGTTTGCGATAATTACAGATTTGGCTTCATATCTGTTTCTGAATGTTTCAACTACTTTAACATCACCTGAAAAATCAACATTCTTGACGTTTGTAAGTTTAAACTTAACTCCAAATTTCTTAGCTTGTTTTTCAAACAGTTTCATGAGTCCTGTTCCGGTAATCCCATCAGGAAATCCAGGGTAATTCTCTATTTCATTGGTATTTGTAGCGATTCCACCGACAAGAGCCTGCTCAATAATAATCGTTTTGAGACGTGCTCTTCCGCAGTAAATACCAGCTGTAAGGCCTGATGCGCCTCCGCCGATGATGACTACATCATATTGTTCAACTTTCTTTTCTCTTGGCATGATATAACTTCTTTCTTACTTACATAAAATATTTTACAAGTAGTTTGCTTCCAATAACTGCACCCACAAACATGAATGCTGCGAAAACCCAACCCGATAGTGACAGTGATGCAATCCCACTGTAGAGTGCTCCTATGTTACAACCGGCTGCTATTCGTGCGCCGTATCCCATCAGAAGTCCACCCAATGCAGCTGCAGCAACCTGTTTCCATGATTTGATTTTCTTTATTTTGAAGCCTGACGCCATCATTGCTGCAAATAATGCACCTGCAATGATACCAAGGTTTCTCCAGGTTCCGGGGTAATTAAGGAACCCTGCATTTAGGGTTGCCTGTGCTCCCGGAGAACTGAAATAGAACCACTTGTCCACTGAGCCACCGAATAGTTCAAACAACCATGCACCCCAGTTTGCAAATACACCGGACACTCCCCAGGGATTACCTGTGGATGCAAGTGTTACAATCTGGAAAACTGATAATAGAACAGCTCCAGCAACATATGGTAATGCGTCTTTAAACCACATCTTGTAAAATTCGTTTTGTTTTATTTTATTGAAAAATGCCTTCAAGGCGTTCACCTCCCGATGAATTTTCTCAGGATTCCTATTTCATTTTTTCAATGATGCATTCCCATTCGCCGTCATCAACTTCTTCAAGTTCAACTTCATGGCCTTGGTTTCTTGCCCATTCAGGAACGTTTTTCATTGCACAACTATGGTCGATCTGAACAATTAGTACATCGCCTACTGCCATTTTAACTAAAGCTTTTTCAGCTTTTACCAATGGAATCGGACACGCTTCGCCTAAACAATCTAAAACTACTTCTTTACTCATTTTATTTCTCCTTAATATTAATTAATGTGACAGTTGGTTACTGTTCTTCTTTTCCCACTTATGTGCGATCACATAAAGTACTGCTATAATCAGCAGATTTGTCATCAACCCCCCGAGCCATCCAAGATGATCAGGTAGGAATACTTTGGTTCCGCCCAGTATAAAGGTTCTTTTCCACCATCCGAAATCATGTGCTCCCCAAAGGGAACCAACTATGAAAAAGAATAATGAAATTACCTGCATCCAGAAACCTTCACCGATTCTCATCAAAGTTCCAGAAGCACAACCACCGGCTATAACCATTCCCACTCCAAACATCAATGCACCAACTGCGGTTGCAATGCTGATTGTAGCAATATAGCTCTGTCCGGGTATTGTCAGTCCATTTGCAAAATATCCGTATTTGATTGCTGTGAATCCGATACTGGTTATTGCGAATGCTATTAGGACTGCTCTGGTAACAGATGTGCTTTTAGTCAGGTAAGGATCCCTCATTGAAGCCGTGAAACAAAATCTCGACCGCTGGAGGATAAATCCGAAAGCAAGTCCAAGTACCCAGTAAAGTAGGAGATTTTCTCCCTTAAAACCGAGCCAGACTCCAATACCGGCAATAATCACAAAAATAACCAGTGCTATTGGTATCTGGTTTTTCTTCTTGCGTCTGCTTCCTCCCCTGGCCGAAGCTCTTGAAGATGTTCTTGTTATTCCTTCAGTCACTCCTTCACTTCCTTTCAAAAAACATTGTTAATAAATTAACATTCCGTTGGTATATTAACATAAAAAGTGCTTTTTTGTGTATTGGATTTACTTATACTGTATAAGTATTTTTAATAGCAGGCTTATGATATAATTCATTTCAGTCGATACTTATAACAAATCGGTTTATGGAGAAGTAAATGAACTTAGAATCACTGAAATTCTTTTATAAAATTGCTGTAGCAGGAAATATCAGTTCTGTTGCTAAAGAAGCACATATTTCACAATCAGCATTAAGCCAGCAAATAAATAAACTGGAATCTAGGTTTACTGGCAAACTGCTTGACCGAAGTAATAAAGGTGTTACTCTTACTCCAAAAGGAGAGATTGTTTTTAAATTCGCCGAAAATATTCTTCGCACTTATGATGAGATGCTAGATGAAGTCAGTCGTATTGATAGCCAAGGCTCACTAATTAAGGTAGAAGCCTGTAACTCTATTGCTAACTATGCCCTTCCTTGTACACTGATGCTTGCTAACAAACAATATCCTGAACACAAGTATGAATTAAAATCCCGTTCATCAGCTGATATTGCAACAGATGTTGCTAATAATATCTGTGATATCGGTTTTTCTTATATGACCGGCTCACCCAGCAAGCATGCTGATGTGGTTTCGATTAAAACTGGTGTTAATAATATTGTTCTTGTTGGTAAAAATATTGATGCAAATCCTGATGTACTTAATATCGAACAACTTTTAGATGCATGCATAATTACCTTTACCGGCCGAAATGACATAGATGATGTTCTTTCAAAGAACCTGAAAAAACTTGGTTTTGAACGAGAAAATCTTAATTGCCACATGGAAGTTGAAGGAATAGAAGGCGCTAAAATGATGATTTCCCGAAATTACGGCATCGCCTTTCTCCCTTATATCGCAGTAAAAGAAGAACTTTATAAAAAAGAATTTAAAACTATTGATGTTCCAGAATTCAACATGGACCTACAAATGTTGCTCCTCTTTAAAAAGGACCATCCTCACCAGGTTGAAGATTTTATCTCCTGGTTCATTAAAAAAGGCACCAAATCCTTCTGCTAATAAAACCATCCAAAGGAAAATTCTATTAGATTTTTTTGAAGGTAATTTCCCAAACACCATTCATGACTTCATCAATTATCATTTCTATTTTTTTACCTTTATATTTATCACGGATTGATTCCACTACACAGCTGTGATCTACTACTATCATAAAGCTATCACCAGAATTCATCCCGCTGATTTCTTCTTGAATTCTAAGAACCGGAATTGGACACATTTCTCCAAAACTATCAATTACTTTCATAACTCACCCCTCTATACCAACACGATAAATATATACCCGGTAACAACCAAAACTATATATGAAACAGCAATGGCACCAATTCCCTTTTTGAACATAAATCCAGTTTCAAGTCCATATCCAACCGGTACTGCCCGGATTGAAGTCGGCAATGCAAATGCACTGTTACATGCAGCTGCTGCCAGAAAAATATATGGCATTGGGCTGCTTCCCAAACCAACTGCAACTGATATAACAATTGGAATTAGTACAGCACATGCTGCTGTATTACTAGATGTATTTGCTAAAAACATACCAACGGCCACTATAATTAGTATAAAAATCAATATATTACCTTGGTCAGACATTAGGTTGGCAATTACTGCTGCTGCTCCTGTTTCAATTATTAATCCGCCGATAGCAAGGCCCCCTGCAAAAAGCACTATAAGCCCCCAATTGATATTTTTTGACGCATATTTCCAATCCATAATACGTTTACCATCTCCACTTTTAATAAAAAATGACAACAAACCAATGAGAAGAAATACATAAGGTGGTTTGAATCCCGGCAAAATTTCCTGATAAAACGGACGTACAAATGAGAGAATGACAGCTACTGCTAATAAAACCAAAGAAATTATCTCTGCCTTACTAAATTTTTCTAGTTTTAAAAGCTGTTCCTGATAAAATGCTTTACTACCTGAAAATGATTTCTCATCCCTTTTTATCAACAGTAAAAAGATAATCGTGCCAAGAGATAGAACTACTAAATACGGAAGCATATTTAAAACCCATTCATTATAGAAGAATTCTGCTCCTGTATAAAGCTCAATATTAGAAATCGCAACAAGGTTCATTGCCCCGCCCATCGGTGTACCAAATCCACCAATACCGGCTCCCCATACAATTGCGAGTAATAATAAATAAAGCGAAGTACCAGTCTCACTGCTTTTTGAATATTTAACCATAGAATATGCAATCGGGCATAATGCAGTTACTACCACCATATTGGGCATAAATGCGCTCATAATTAATGATAGAGTAAACCATATTGCTATCTGTTTCCCCACAGAGGGCCCAATAAATGTAAGCGAGTTTAAGGCTACCCTTTTATCCAACCCATGTAGCGTCCATGCAGATGTAAGAATACTGGCTCCAAGAATCAACAATATTATTGGACTTGCATAATCAGTCAGCATATCCTTCATTGGAATCATTTCATAAAAAGCATTCACAACTAAAGGAATCAATGCAGTTACCGCCAGATGCACGGGTCTGGTTATCCACCAGAATATCATAAGTGCTATAACTCCCAGGGCAACCCTAGCCTGCATAGAAAAAGAATCTGGCATAATTAATACTATGCCAACTGCCAGAACAACTCCTAAAATTATATATAATGTGGTTCTATGTTTGACCAACACGTTTACTCCGTTTTTGTCAATTATATCATATGAGAAGCATCATAAATTCAATATGATTTGTGCTATAATAATCACAAATATTCCGTCAGGAGAATTCATGATAACAAATCTATCAATCGCCGATCTTCATATACATTCCTGTGCTTCAGACAGCACAGAAACTCCTGCTCAAATAGTATCAGAATTAGCGCAAAAGGATATAAGCATTGCTTCATTAACAGATCACAATACTATTGTGAATCAAAATGAATTCCTTTCTTTAGCAAAATTAAAAGGTATAACAGCAATTCCGGGAGTTGAAATTAGCTCAAAAATCGGAGATATGGTGTACCATATTCTTGCCTATGGATTTAATCCTGACGATAAAAGAATTCCTAAATATGTTGATCCTCTATTATTAATGATGAGAGATAATGGCAGGAAAATTATCAAGAAAATGTTACCTGATTTTTCAAATCTTAGTCTTAATGAATATGATGATTTTAAACATGATTGTACTCTTGGTGGCTGGAAATTTATTCACTACCTACATTTTAAAGGAATCACAGAAAATGCTATAGACGGGCTTTCCTTCCGTAAAATCTATAATGGCCATTTATCTCAGTGTGACTACCCTTCCCCGCAGGAGGTTATTAGTGAAGTACATGCTTGGGGGGCTTATGCTATACTGGCGCATCCTCGAGGCTATTTTCGAGATAAAGCCCCGGATGTTGAATCAATAATCAGCTTGTTTAATAAAATGAAATCATTCGGTATAGATGGTATAGAGTGCTACTATCCTAAAACAACAACACTAATGACAGAAACAGCAATAAAATGGTGTAGCGAGAATAATATGCTCGTTACTGTTGGATGTGACAGTCATGGTAATTTTGTACCCGGAAGAGAAATAGGCAAAATAAGGATCCCCTTGAAATCTTTAAACATTGATATCCTTTTTGGCGATTAAAAACAAAAGTGGTAATTTATTTTTAAGGTGTTATAATAGGTCGAACACAAACAAAGGATGGTAAAAAATGATTGCAGCTAATGGAATTTCCTTAAGATTTGGGGAACGTCCACTATTTGATAATGTAAATATAAAATTTATACCCGGAAACTGTTATGGCCTAATTGGTGCAAACGGCTCCGGGAAATCCACATTCCTTCGAATTCTTTCAGGAGAATTAGAAGCCAACAAAGGCGAGGTTATAATTTCTTCGAATCACAGACTTGCTGTTTTAAAACAAAACCAGTTTGAATTTGATGAATTTGAAGTTTTAAAAACTGTCACCATGGGACACAAAAGATTATGTGAAATAGTTGATGAAAAAGAAAGACTATATGAACAAATGGAATTTTCAGATGAAGATGGTATTAGAATATCTGAGCTTGAATCTGAATTTGCAGAAATAGGAGGATGGGAAGCTGAAACAGAGGCAGCTGTTCTCTTAAACGGTCTTGGAATATCTGAAGAATTTCATTACAAAAAAATGTCTGAACTTGATGGCAATGAAAAAGTCAGGGTATTACTAGCGCAGGCAATCTTTGGTGATCCGCAGATATTACTTCTCGATGAGCCTACAAACCATCTTGATGTCGCTTCAATAACATGGCTCGAAAATTTTCTATACAATTTTAAAAATACAGTAATAGTCGTTTCTCATGACAGACATTTTCTTAATAAAGTATGTACTCATATAGCAGATATTGATTTTGGCAAAATTACTGTCTATCCGGGAAACTATGAATTCTGGTATAAATCAAGCCAGTTGGCTTTACAGCAGACTAGAGATGCTAATAAAAAGACAGAAGCGAAAAGAAAAGATCTCGAAGAATTCATTCAGCGTTTTAGCGCTAATGCTTCAAAATCCAAACAGGCTACATCTCGAAAAAAACAGCTGGTAAAACTAACTCTTGAGGATATAAACCACTCATCAAGAAAATACCCTTTTATTGATTTCAAACCTGAACGAGAAGTTGGAAACGATCTCCTGTTTGTTGATGAAATAAGTAAAAACAATAACGGTGTTAAGCTACTTGATAAAATAAGTTTCACAGTAAATAAGGGTGATAAAATAGCTTTGGTCGGTCCGAATGGTCTGGAGAAAACTACTTTACTAAAAATACTGGCAGGTGAAATAGAAGCTGATAAAGGCCACTTCAAATGGGGCACCACAACATCACAGGCTTACTTTCCTAAAGACAATACAAACTATTTCTCTGAATCAGAGATTTCTGTTATTGACTGGCTTAGACAATACTCTGAAGATAAAGCAGATTCTTTTGTGAGAGGATGGCTTGGACGAATGTTATTTTCCGGAGAAGAAGCTAAAAAAATGGTTGGTGTTCTATCCGGTGGTGAGCGAGTCCGTTGCATGTTATCACGTATGATGTTATCTGGAGCAAACAGCCTTCTTTTTGATGAACCAACTAATCATCTGGACTTAGAATCCATCACATCTCTTAATAATGGCTTGATAAATTTCAAAGGTTCTATCATTTTTATATCCCATGACCATCAGTTTGTTCATACTGTGGCAAACAGAATTATAGAAATAACTCCCAAAGGTTTGATTGATCGCCAGATGTCCTATGATGAATATCTTGAAAATGCCACTGTTGCACAACTTAAAAGTGAGATGTATTCTTAAGGAGAGGGAGCTTACTCTGTGAATATTCTTACAGCCGAAAAAATTACCAAATCATATAGTGAAATACAATTGCTTTCTGATTTATCAATTGGTATTGATGATGTAGATAAAATAGGCTTAATTGGTACTAATGGTACCGGAAAGTCAACTTTATTAAAAATTCTATCAGGAGCTGAACGTGCTGACAGCGGAAGTATTACTACCAGAAAAGGTCTTACTATAGAATACTTATCCCAGAATCCGGATTTTGACGATAATGCAACTGTTATTCAGCAGGTTTTCAAAGGCAATTCCCCGATTATGAACTTACTTAGAGAATACGAACTGGCACTAACCGAAGTTGCCCTCAATCCTGACGATTCCAAATGTCAGAATCAAGTTCTTTCCCTATCTCAGAAAATTGATAACCTTAATGCCTGGTCAATTGAAAATGAAGCTAAAGCAATACTCACAAAACTCGGAATCAGTAACTTTTCCTCTAAAATAGGTGTACTGTCAGGGGGTCAGAAAAAAAGAATCGCACTTGCAAGTGCTCTTATCTCCCCTTCTGATTTACTTATACTGGATGAACCTACAAACCACATGGATAATGATGTCATTGATTGGCTTGAAAAATATTTAAACACACGTAAAGGAGCTCTTTTACTGGTAACTCATGACAGATATTTTCTACAGCGGGTCTGTAAAAGAATTGTCGAAATTGATAATGGTTCTTTATTCAGTTACAATGCAAATTATGAAAAATACCTTGAATTAAAATCTATGCGAGATGATAGTGAAACAGCCACTCAAAGAAAAAAGCAAAGCCTTTTTAGAAAAGAACTAGCATGGATTCAACGTGGCGCTCGAGCTCGTTCAACAAAACAAAAAGCGAGAATTGAACGTTTTGACGTATTGGAAGATTCTATTCAGGCAAAAGAAAACAATGAAATTCAAATTGATTTTGATACCAAGCGGCTTGGCAAAAAAATTATTGAACTTACAGATACAGGTAAAGATTATGACGAAAATTCAGTAATTAGTAAATTCAGCTATGTTTTAACCAGAAATGACCGTATTGGCATTATCGGCCCAAACGGAAGTGGGAAATCCACTTTATTAAACCTATTTTCGGGCATATTGCAACCGACCAGAGGTGTTGTTGAAATAGGTGAAACTGTAAAAATAGGGTTTTTCACACAAGACAATGAACCAATAACAAGCTCATTGAAGGTTGTTGATTACCTTAGTGAACAATCCGAAGATTCCAATATAGATGTTGGGCCTGTCAGGGCCCGTAAGCTACTTGAAATGTTCCTTTTTCCCCAGGAAGTTCAATGGAAGAGCGTTTCAAAACTTTCCGGTGGCGAAAGAAGACGGCTGTACCTGTTAAAAATTCTAATGAGTTCTCCTAATATCCTGTTTCTTGATGAACCCACTAATGATCTTGATATAAACACTCTCACAGTTTTAGAAAATTACTTAGCTGATTTTCCCGGGCCCGTTATTGCAGTATCACATGATAGATATTTTCTTGATAAAATGTCAGAAAAATTATTTATTTTTGATAATGTTTCTTCAATCAAACTTTTCCAAGGTAATTACACAGAATATTCCAATACCAACACTCAGGAAGTAGCTGTCAAATCTGAAACTCCGTTAAAAAGCAAACCTCGAAAAACCGCAAAGAAAAACAAATCTCTTAAATTCACTTATAAAGAGCAACGGGAGTTTGAAGAAATAGATTCCATAATAGCAGCTATTGAAAATGAAATCGTTGAAGTAGATCTAAGAATTAAAGAAGATTCCAGTGATTTTACACTATTACAACAACATGCAAAAACACGGGAAATACTTGAAGCCAATTTGAACCAGGCGATGGAAAGATGGGTCTACCTGAATGAATTGGCTGAGGCAATAGAAAATAGTAAACAGTCAAATATTAACTAACTTCAAAATCATCTTATTAATACTGATCATATAATCTAAAATATACTATGAAATCTACATATTTTTATTGCATGATGCCCTATAATGATTTAATATAAAACAAGACTATTAAGTTAATACAGGTACATTATTATGAAATCAAATAAACAATTTACAATAAATAATCTAGCTACCCAATGGGCTGAAAAAATTAATAAAAGGAGTCCTCTTTGCGAGTATCCTCGCCCTCAGATGATACGTGATAACTGGCAGAGTTTGAACGGTATCTGGGATTATGCAGTAACAAAGAAACAGACCTCCTGCCCTGAAAATATGGATGGCATTATAGTAGTTCCATATGCCATTGAATCCAATCTCAGCAGTGTCTGTCGAAAATTCACTCCAGATGAAAAACTGCATTATAAAAGGCAATTTACTGTTAATAATATAAAACCAGGCAGTAGAGTACTGCTGCATTTTGAAGCCGTCGACTGGAAATGCGAAGTCTTTGTTAATAATAATCAAGTCGGCACACATACCGGCGGCTATATACCCTTTAGTATTGACATCACTGATTCTATATTAATCGGAGATAATAATCTGATAGTCTCGGTAACCGACCCCACCGATTCCAACTGGCAGCAACGGGGAAAACAAGTACTTGAACCTACAACTATCTGGTATACAGCAACAAGTGGAATTTGGCAGACAGTATGGCTAGAAATTGTACCAGAAAATCATATAGAATCATTAAAAACCACTCCCAACCTAACAGAAAGCTCTGTTCAGATAATCGCATTTACTGATTACTCTTCAAATGTGAATATAAAAATTCTTAATGAAAATAAAACTATTACAGAAATTAATGGGAAAACCAATATAGCTAATACTATTAGTATCCCTTCTCCACATTTATGGAGTCCTGATGATCCTTTTCTTTATCAACTTGAAATAACTACAGAAACAGATTCAGTAAAATCATATTTCGGAATGCGGTCTATATCATTAAAGATGGATAAAACCGGTAGAAATATGATGCTCTTAAATGAAACATCTATATTTCTGAATGGCCCGCTTGATCAGGGATACTGGCCGGAAAGCGGCATGACACCCCCATGTGACGAAGCAATGGTTTTTGATTTACAGTCAATGAAGAATCTTGGATTCAACATGATTCGAAAGCACATCAAGGTTGAATCCAGAAGATGGTATTATCATGCTGACAGGCTTGGGTTACTTGTTGTACAGGATATGCCAAATGGCGGAAAAGGAATTGTAGACCATGTAGGCGCACTGGTGAAAACTATTTTTGGCAATGCACCAAAAGATGATAATCCGACGTCTTATCATTTTGCAGACAGGTCATCAATCGTATCACGACAAAATTTCGAATCTGAACTTGATGAAATGATAATTCACCTGCGAAACCATCCATCCATTGTCATATGGTGTCCATTCAATGAGTCCTGGGGACAGTTTGATTCATGGCGAATCTATAAGCATGTAAAATCTATTGACCCTACAAGGCTTGTTGATCATGTTTCCGGTTGGCATGACCAGGGATGCGGCGACTTCCTAAGTGTTCATACTTATAAGTCAAAACTCACAGCTCCATCTGCAAATGACAGACGAGCATACTTTATTACTGAGTACGGCGGATATAACTATATTGATAAAGACCATCTGTGGCGTGATGACGATGAATATGGCTATAAATATTTTTCAACTGCAAAAAAGCTTAACAGAGCATATGAATCTCTAATTACAGATCAAGTCATCCCATTAATCGATAAAGGTCTCTGTGGTGTTATATACACACAGCTGTCTGATGTTGAAATTGAAACAAACGGCATATTCACATATGACAGAAAAGTATTAAAATTTGATTCCGAAAAAACTAAAGCATTAAACAATGAAATTCAGGAACGATTTAAAATTGTAAATACCTGACTTAATTAATTTCCCATCCTATTTTTACTGCTATACTTGTTCCCACTCCGGGTTCACTTTTAGCTGTCAGTCCATAATCTTCACCGTAATAAAGCTTAACGCGTTGATCTACATTACCCTGCCCAACACCTGTCCCATGAATTACTTTTTTCCCAGGCGAACTTGAATCGTATCCGATTCCGTCATCATCAATTGTAAATGTAATCCCTTTATCATTATGTTCAGCGGTAATTTTAATTATTCCAGGCCCATCTTTGGGTCGTATACCATGGTATATTGCGTTTTCTACAATTGGCTGTAAAATCAATTTAGGAATTTTTATTTCACTTATTCCCTCTTCACTGGTAATTTCATATTGCAGTTTATCTTCATAACGCATTTTTTGGATAAATAGATACTGACGAACATGATCAAGTTCATCTTTAACTGTTGTAAGTTCACTACCGTCACCAAGTGAAAGTCTGAAGAATTTAGCCAGTGCCTTAGTCAAAGAGATGACTTTTTCACCTTCTTGAAATTCCGCCGACCAAATTATTGTATCTAATGTATTATAGAGAAAATGTGGATTTATCTGACTCTGAAGAGCATTAAGTTCACTTGTCCTTAGATATTTTTCTTTGCTTTGAATATCATCCAAAAGAGTCCTAACACGAATCATCATTTTTGTATAGTGACCAGCAAGACTTTGGGCTTCTGAGCTTCCTCTTATATCCACTTCTTGATCAAGTTTGCCCGATTCAACTTCCTCCATTGCTTTTTCAAGTTTTTTAAGTGGTTTTGCAACTCTGTTTGAGAATAATAAACTGCTGCCAAGAGCAATTAATAGTAAAGCTGAACCCATTATCCATAATATAATAATTAAATCATGCCTAGCCGCCTTCACTCCGTCTAATGATGCAACTCCAACAAGTGTCCAGTCAGTTCCTTCAATGCTATAATTATGAATGAGCCGATCCGCTTCCATAACATTCTTGCCCATAGAAGCCATTTCTATTAGTTCATCTTGCAGTATGACATCTCCAAAATATCTGGTATCAGGGTGATAAACTATGTCATTGTCACCGTTAAGAATAAATGCATATCCTTTTGAACCAAGCTCGAGATCATAAAGAATATCCTCAATGACATCGTATTTAAAATCAATTAAGAGAACTCCAATGTTATGTCCGCACTCACCGATTATCTCTCTACTAAGAGATATTACCCACTCATCCTTATCCATTGAAAAATCCTGCATACGAGCAGAGGTAAGAACAGGCATTTGATTCTCAACTGCATCAATATACCACTGCATTTCCATCATATCCGCAGACAAATCAACGTTAAGTTCAGGATCATTAGAAATTACCTTGCCATCAAATCCAACCATAACAATTGTTTCAATCTCATTGTTACTTGCGAGTATCGCTGTTATCAGGCTTTCAATATCGCCTCTGTCTTCCGGCTGAGGTTCGTGACTATCATGTTCATGCTCAAAATAACTACATGTATTTATATTTCCTGAAAGAATTTCAGAAATATCTTTTACACCATTCACATACTGTTCAAGACGTCTGCCGCTGTTATCAATACCAGCACGGGTGGATTTCATTATTTCTTTTTCAATCAAAGAACTGAAATTAGCATATAATATTATCCCCATAATAATCAGGATTGCTCCCGTTGTCATAAGGAAATATACAAATATCTGACTTCTGATACTAAATGTGCGTTTTATTTTCATTATCCATTACCTGATGTAGATTTATACTTACTAGGAGACATTCCAAATCTGCGTTTGAATGCCGTACTGAAATAATTGGGATCTTCAAACCCCACCTGCTCTGCAATTTCATAATTTTTCATGTCCGATGAAAGCAGCATTATTTTAGCCCTTTCAAGTCTTTCAGCAGTGAGATAGTCATGAAATGCAATACCGAACTCTTTTGTGAACAGTGTACTTAGATGTCCCGGACTAAGAGCTATTTTATCTGCCAGCATTTTAAGTGAAAATTCAGGATCATTGTATTTATCACTGATTACATCTATAATTTCCTGCCTGTATGCTGAATCATTTCCGCTTCCTTCTTTAAGACCTGCAAGAGTTTTAATAGACTCCCTGACTTTTTCACTGTTACGCTGTTTCTTTATATCATGTATCAGCTTAACCAGTAACTGCTTTATGTCTTCCTTTGAAACCGGTTTTACAACATAATCATCAACACCTGCTTTTAGAGCAGTAACTGCATAATCAAAATAGTTATATCCAGTAATCATAGCAATTTTTGAATCGGGATTTATCTCTTTGGCTTTGGCAGCGAATTCTAGCCCATCCATCACAGGCATATTAATATCTGAAAGTATTATATCGGGATGCTCTTTCTTAACTATCTCAAGCGCAGAACCGCCGTCCGAAGCTTCAAATATGCTTCCAACGGCCAGTTCTTCATAATTTATTAATTGTATAATGCCTTTACGGATAATGGGTTCATCATCGACTACCAGCAGCTTGTACATATAATCGTTCTCCAATCATCGCCTTGTGCTAATTTTACACTCTTTTAATGTTCAAGTACAAGAGGAAGAAAAAATCCGTACCCTTCTTCTACCAAATCATCAAGATGAATGAATCTAAGAGAAGCACTATTTATACAGTATCTGAGTCCTCCGCGGTCTTTTGGACCATCTGCAAAAACATGCCCTAAGTGAGAATCACCTACTCTGCTTCTAACTTCTGTTCTAATCATTCCGTAGGTTTCATCCTGTAGGAATATAATAGTTTCTATATCAATTGGTTTAACAAAACTTGGCCAACCACAACCAGAATCATATTTATCTTTAGAACTAAACAAAGGTTCACCGGTTACAACATCAACATAGAGTCCTGGTTCATGATTGTCATGGAATTCATTTTCAAATGCATATTCTGTTTCATCCATCTGTGTAACATTATATTGCTGATCTGTCAGCATAGATAATCTTTCAATCGCATCGGGTCTGGTGTATTTCGAAGCATCAACTATAATGTTTTCTTCTTCGTAAAGCTTATCAAAATCTATATGACAGTAGCCGGTTGGGTTCTTATCCAAATAGTCCTGATGGTACTCCTCTGCGGGGAAGAAATTTTCAAGAGGAAGAACTTCAGTGACTATTGTCGGTATATGATCTTCCTGTTCCAACTCAACTGCTTTTTCAATAACTTCAAGTTCAGTTGCTTCATCAGTATAGTAAATTCCGGTTCTGTACTGACTACCAATGTCAGCTCCCTGTTGGTTAAGAATTGTTGGATTTATGACTCTGAAGAAATAATTAAGGAGCTCATCCAAACTTATCATATTCGGGTCATAGTTTACCTGTACTGTTTCTGCATGCCCTGTACCATTTCGGATTACGTCTTCATATGTTGGGCTTTCTGTAGTTCCATTTGCATATCCTACTGATGCATCCGCTACACCGGGAACTCTGTCCATGTATGCTTCCAGTCCCCAGAAACAACCTCCTGCAAGCCATATAGTTTTAAGATTTACATCTACAAACTCTATTCCATCGTTGGGATTATCCGGGAACTGAGGCTGTAGTAGCACTCTTGGCTTTTCAGTTGTTTCGGGGCTTTGTGTTGCCGCTTCTACTTGATTTACATCACTTATTGTGTTGCCGCATGATACTAAAATCAGCGTAAGTGCTATTAGAATTGCAGCAGCACTTATATATTTTTTATACTTTTTCATATTGCACCTCCGCGCTTTTCATTAATTAATGTATTGACCCAAGTATTTCTAAAACTGTTTCATTTCCTACATGCCCGAGTTTGGTTTCGGAAAGATTTCCTTTTTCATCTATGAAGTATGATGAAGGGACTGCCCTGATTCCGTATTCATAGAATGAATTTCCACCTTCGTCCAATAGCACTGTAAATTCAAGTCCCTGTCCTTCATACCATTCTTTGAACTTCCCTGCTGATTTTTCTCCACTATATCCAGGAGCAACAATTGTCAGAATAACAATGTCTTCACGATCTTTTGTCTGCTCATGTAACTCACCGAGTTCTTCAAGTCCTTCAATACACGATGGACACCATGTAGCCCAAAATTTCAAATATACTGTCTTGCCTGCATATTGTTCCAGTGTGTGTGTGTTTCCCTCTGTATCTAACAATTGGAAATTATATGCATCGCCTTTAAATCCGGACGCTACAACCTCCTCATCAGTCTGTTCTTTATTATCCGAAGAATCAGCCATCGGTGTTTCTTCTGTTACATCATCATTATTATTATTTATTGCATTTACTACCATGAAAGCAGCAAATATTAATACTATGGATAATACTATTACAAGTATTCCTACAACTTTTTTATTTTTCATTTCTCCCACTCCTTTACTCATTTCCTTTTATGTTAAGATTCTTGGCTTTAATTGTTATACTTTATTATTCCCTTTTACGCTTCTAGACTAAATCGAATGTCATCAGCATAATCTTCGATTTGATATGTTCCGAATTAAAATAAACCTGTCGCAGGCCCGAATTAACGGGCTCACAACTGTTTAAAGGGGGAAATAAGGGGAATTATGGCTTAATTGATATAATACGAATGTTTAATAGTTCATTTCCTACTGTTAATTTTTTGGCAGCTATAAGATCAAAGTCTGTTTCTAATTTTTTCAATAAATCAATATTGATGTCAAAACGAACAAAGTTTTCATCAAATATCATTTCTTCTACTCCAAAGTCTGTTTGAATTTTTTCAATGACTTCTTCAACCGTAAATGACCTTGATGCATAGAATATATCCTGACAATCTTCACATCCAATATTTAAAAGCATTCCATTTGGATTGATAGTATCTCCACCTTCTCCCAGAAGAGCCGTTGTTTCGAATCTGAATATTTCCTCAGGATTTTTCACCTGCATTCCTGCTGCCCCCGGTGTTGGATTATTAGGATCCTCTTCAGGTATAGCTTCTATCGATGCTTCAGGCTCCTGTGTCGCAGTCACATCTTCTTTTATTGTTTCAGCTGCTCCACATGCACTTAGTACAAACATAACTGCCAAAATCATTATCATTACTGTAAAATATTTTTTATTTTTCATCTTCCCATCCTCCGTTTTTATACGTTTGTCCCTAGGGACAATTTCTGCTTTTTGGGTCGTTTGTCCCTAGGGACAATTTCTGCTTTCCGCTTCGCTGCGGTACCTCTTACATTAAGGTGTGCCAATACTAATATTCAGGGCACAGCATCGTTCCTCGCTTCGCTGCGGTACCTCTTACATTAAGGTGTGCCAATACTAATATTCACTCGTTTTCAACCTGGGTCGTGAAATTAGTATTCAGGGCACAGCATCGTTCCTCGCTTCGCTGCGGTACGATGCTATACGAACCATCCGCTGATTGCGTTTAGGCTGTTGGTCATTAATAGTATTCCCATAATGACAATTAATATTCCTCCGACTACTCTAATCTTACCAAGATGCTTGTTGAGCTTTTTGAATTTTGCCAGGAAGAATCCTGCAAAAAGCGATATTAAAATGAATGGAAGCGCAAGTCCTGCAGAGTAAATCATCATAAGAAATCCTCCATATAAAGCACTGCCGTTGCCTGATGCCAATCCTAAAACTGTCGCAAGAACCGGTCCTACACATGGTGTCCATCCAAGACTAAAAGTAAGTCCCAATAGGTATGCTCCAATAATTCCGCCCTTATAACTTTTCTCAACTTCAACTTTTTTTGTTCTTTCTAAAAATCCAATTTTGAAAAGTCCTATCTGATGTAATCCCAGTATTATCACAATTGCACCACTTACATAAAGAACAATTCTGTTATTAAGAATTTTTCCTATAGCTCCGGCTCCAAATCCAAGCAATACAAATGCTGTAGATAATCCTATTACGAAAATAAGAGTTTGAAATATCAACCTTTTATTTATTCCGGCAAATTTGCTTTTCTTTTCTGTTTCGTCCGAATTTGTAGTATCCTCAGCTCCTTTTGACAAATACCCTATATACACTGGCAAAAGAGGCACAACACAAGGTGCAAAAAATGATAGCAACCCCGCTACAAAAACTGTTATTGGTAAAAATATGCCTGTACCCATTGTTAATTTCCTCCCGGTTCAATTTCCTTATACTTTCTTATTCCCGGAAAGCATTTTATTTATAATCAAAAAAAGCGTGCTAAATCTTTAATTTGATACGATTTAACTAAAAAAGCAGAAATTGTCCCTAGGGACAATTTCTGCTTTTTAGATTCTAATATTACTATTTTAATATTGACCAAACCTGCGGACTACATTTAAAAACAAATATCTCCCGCCTCCGGATGCCATTTGCCTTATTCTTAACTTAACTTCCATATGAAGAATTTCAAGTATTACCTTATTTAATACCTTTATATGACCAATCCATCATAAGATGATGTGATTATTAGTGATCAAATAAGAGTTATACTATTTCAATGCAAATTTCCTGTATTTTTACTTCCATTGGTTTTATCTCATCCAATCCATATTCCTTTTGTTTTTCACGTCCTTCAGGATAGCAGTTAGCCGGTTCAATCCCCAGCGCATAATCACCATGTCCAACACTTTTCCATTGAATTATTTTAGGAAGTTGATCGGAATTGATATTAATGTTTACACCCATTCCAAGTTCTTTGTTATATAAGCCTGCATAAGGCGATTGCCTATCTTCCGTTGTACTGTCATAATAAAATACCTGTTCTTTAAACCCTGCCTCAGGCTTTTTAAATCCAACTCTCCAGCTTTCTCCTTTAACCGCTTCAGCATCTCTTGGTCTGACATATTTAGTATTAGTCATAAATTCAGCATTTTCATCCAATAATGGATAGCCGAGATTAAAATGATAAAGAATCATATAAGCACGTGCTTCACCTCCGCGGTTTTCTACTCTGTCTTTTATATGTATTTTATTCTCACCGTATCTCACTTTGATTTCTCTATGCAGCCATATGCTGTCCCCAAAAATCCGGCCTGTCCGAAGTTTACCTGTAATTGTAATCTCCGGTATTTCAGCATCAAGATTGGTGCCAACGCAAAATTCTTCTGCTGGAACGGTTGAAATATCTCCATGTTGTCCTAGACTTTCACCATCACTTTCACAGGGAGAACCAGCCTGAGTTAATCCACAGGTTGTAAGAAAACCAGCTGTAAATGTTTTTAGCCATCCCGACCCTTTATCGTCATAAAATGAAGGAGCAGTAACACCAGCTTTTGTTATATAACTGAAATTAACTCCTTTATATGAAAGAAGACTTATATCCATTGCCCTGTCTGGAAGAACTGTAAAAATCAGACCAGAACCGTTATTTACATCTACTCCTCGCATACCACGGGCTTTGCCCTCATTGAAAGTATACTGTTTTGTTCCAAAAACCTGCGAAACATCTCCTGTATATTTATAAATGTTCTCTTTTATTGTGCTCATTATTTTATACCCCCATAAATTTCCGGCACTATATTTAATCCCTTGTTCGAAGGAGTTTTATAGTCTTCTCTTCTTTCCGGCAAATCAATTTTTTCAGACAAAACATCCTCATATGGAATTTGCTTCAATAAATGACTGATACAATTTAGTCGTGCGTGTTTTTTTATGTCTGCATTTACAATATACCATGGTGATTCCGGTGTATCAGTCCTTTCAAACATTGCTTTTGCTGCCTTAGAATACTCAACCCATTTGTCGCGGGATTTTATATCCATAGGACTGAATTTCCATCGTTTCATAGGGTCGTTTATCCGATCCTGGAAACGGCGTTCCTGTTCTTCATCAGATATTGAAAAATAATACTTTATCAGTATAATATCTGAACCAATCAGCATTTTTTCAAAATCAGGACATGTTTTCTTGAACTACCCGCCAATGAATTGGCAGGATTCCTGGTCGATAGACCTACCGTGGTCTAAGCTTACCCAGGCTACCTCCGCTGTCCCTACGGTTCTTTTCTTACCCGACAGAAGAAACAGTCCTTC
>Ga0307989_1000315_pt1 | contig 33101 bp, 27 predicted proteins | sample EllFjometagen185_FD_203164 | JGI IMG/M metagenome (GOLD analysis project Ga0307989, IMG submission 203164) | Marine microbial communities from Ellis Fjord, Antarctic Ocean - #185 | ecosystem: Environmental > Aquatic > Marine > Unclassified | place: Southern Ocean | collected 2014-10-08 | reverse complement strand
TAAAATAGACAGAACGACGGCATTTTCAGAAATTTTCAAGTCCGTACGCAGCAAAACCCCGGCCTAAATCAACAATAGTAGGCTATTTCAGCCAACGGTCCTTCGGAAGAATGGACAGTAGTGATATTACATAATAAATATCAGTCGAGGAGGACGAAACGAATTCGATATCGCAAGGCCCATCTATTTTCCTCTTTTGATATAGAACAAAAATTGCCAGACTACCAGTTTAAGAAAGATATCAAAAGTCGAGAACTTCATTATGGCACAATATATTTTTCTCAACCGCTTTTTTGAAAGTCGACTGTCTGGATTCAAGAAATCACTCTTCAAAACACCCGCCCACGACTTATACCTGAAGTATCGAACCTCATAGCTTTTCTTGCGAATATCCGTGTTTTGAATGATGTATTGAAGCAATGAAGCTGCATTTTTCATGTCAGTTTTCTGGCTATCCTGTGTCGTATGCTTTCGGTATCGCATCACGATCTGGCCTTCCCATATAATTTTCCCTTTTCCCAGGACCTTCATTAAGAATGACATATCAGCATACTTTCCACCTTCATTGGGACTAAGGGTCAATCCATTCACCATTTTCCTTCGATACATGTATGAGGGAAACGGCGCCACTTCATCAAATAACAGGTAGATAGAGGCCAACTCTCCAGGGCTTGACAGAACGCGGTCCCCATTTTTTTTACTCAGAAAATTACCCGTCGAGACAACCATTTCATTCCAGAAACAGGATGCATTTCCTCCAGCTGCAGCAGCATCAGGATTGTTTTTCAGCTTTTTTGACAGCAGTTTCAGACAATCCGGCTCCATGATATCGTCATCATGAAATATCATGAAATAATCTGACGTCACCTCTGATAAAACGGCGTTAAAGTGCTCCAGCGGGGGAAGACTCGGTTTACGCCGGATATAGTGAAGCCTGGGATAGTGATTCCGCTGAATCAATTGCTCGGTGTCATCATCGGTAGAATTGTCAGAAACAACGACCGAATAGTCTTCGAAATTCTGATTCAATATTGAGTTCAACGCTATCTGAAAATAGGCAGGTCTGTTGTAGGTGAGAATAAATACTTGAATAAGCGGCGGGGCTGATTTCATTTTTAAGTGCGAATGGGAGGGCTACAACATGATCAGGGTTGTCTCAGCCAATCGATGGTTCGTTTTATTGCATCCTGCAAAGACACGCTCAATTCCAGACCCAGTGTTTCTTTCGCTTTCGAAACATCTGGCACAAAAATCGAGTATTTGGGCTTACGATTCAGTGTCTGGGAGATCACCACCGTCTCACCTGGAATACAATCACATATGATATCTGCGACCGCTCTTAGCGAACACCCTTCCGGACTTCCCAGGTTTAAAACAAGCCCGGATTCTCCTTCACAGAGCGCCGTTAAAATCCAGTTAACCATATCACTGGGATACATATAGCTTCGAATGGTGTTTTCATCCCCCAGGATTTTGATCGGACCGCCATTGATAGCATCATAAATAAAATTATTGATTGCCCAAGGCTTGTCAATCATCTGGTAGGGTCCAATAAATGCGAATGGGCGCAGGGTGACCATCGGAATCCGAAATTGGCCCTTATAGACACTGCAGATGGTTTCTCCCATTCTTTTTGCTTCTGCGTAGGCTGAGGCGATGGATACGCTATCCGGTCCCCCAACATGACATTCCTGTAGCTGAAGCATCTCCTTTGGCTGCGATCCATATATCCAGCCGGAACTAATATTGACAATTTTTTTGAGATTGGAAAGCCGCGTGCTGGCTCCGAGAACTTGCATCGTGCCGTTTGTTATTGTGTTAATGACCTGCAGCGGATCTGAAGAGTGAACCCTGTTATCAGGCGTCGCCGCCGCATGGATAATCCATGAGATATCATCTGGAATATCAATCAGATCACAAACATTTTTTTCCAGAAGCGTGAAGTCCTTTCTTGAAGCGAGGTGGGCTTGTTTCTCCCTGAAACGGTCAATATTACGGGCAACCAATGTCAGTTTTATTCCGAAATGATGACTGTCATTCAAACAGGCGACTGCTTCTGCCAGCCACGACCCCATGAATCCGGTGCCACCTGTAATCAGAATGGATTCATTCTTCAACACGGAAAACCGGTCGGGATTAGCAAAAATCCTGTCGCAGTCTTCTCTGATAATATCCAGTTGTCCTGGGTTCATAATGGGTTACCCTGTTTTTTCCTGATGAAGTTTATAGGCTTCTTCAATTATCATATCTTCCTGTCCGGCAACAATACCCCGTTTTCCCAATCGAAAAAAGACATCCCGCGGGTCAACACCATATTGTTTGGAGATTCTCTCTACATGGCTGGTAAAACCCGAAAATACACCGGCAAGCCCGCTGACGACACTGATCGATCTCACCCGCGGTATTGACTGTACCAGTTCTTTTTCAGCAAGATCTGCCGCATCCAGAAGCCTGTACAAATCGATACCTGTCTCGTATCCGAGCTTTTCAAGAACCGGCACCAGAATCTCGAGTTGCGTATTACCAGCGCCTGCGCCAAAACAACGAGCTGTCCCATCGATAATGGTTGCCCCCGCTTTGGCGGCTACAATCGAATTCCCCACCCCCATTCCAAGGTTGTTATGGCCGTGATAACCGACCTGAACATTCAATGTATCACATAAGCGCCCAATGACTGTTTCAACTTTGTCTGGCAGAAGGGCTCCGGCCGAATCCATGATAATAACGGCTTCAGCTCCGTATGACTCCATCTTCATCGCCTCTTCGACCAAGACATCGGCGGGCGCCATATGACTCATCATCAAAACACCGAAAGCCTGTTTACCCTGCTCCCTGACAAAGGTAATATGGTTCCGGGTCGTATCGGCTTCAGTGCAATGACAGGCGCATCTCACGATATCAACCCCAATATCAAGAGCGGGTTTAATATGCTTTTTAATGGTTGCAAATCCTGGAATACAATGGACACCAAGCTTTGCGTTCGTCAGATGTTTTCTTGCCGCTTCAAGCAGTTTGACGTCAGATTCCCTGGAAAGTCCTACTTGAATAGAAGACGCACCGATTCCATTTCCGTGACCGACTTCAACAATTGGCACCCCCGCTTTGTCTATCGCCGCACAATAATCTGAAACCTGTTTCACGGTCAATTGATGCTTTATTGCATGACTGCCGTCTCTAAGTGTTGGATCACTGATTGTTATCTTTTTCACGCACAAACCGCCTTATCATCCAAGTTTTTCTTTTGCGTACGCTTCTGCCAATGTGATGGCAGCGCAATTGATAATATCAAGATTGCCCGCATATTGAGGGAGAAAATCACCAAGCCCCCTGACTTTAACCATTGCGGCAATTCTGCCGTTTTCATAGAGAGGGGGAACAATCAACTCATAACCGGGAACATAGTTTATCATTTGTTTCACCATAGTTGCAACGGACTCAGTGATTACATCCATATTCGGATGATCAACAGACACAAAAATGGATGACTGAGAATCGATGCAGGGAATCGCCGGATTCAGGTTCAGGATCGCTTTGACATTTTGACAACCGGTCATCTGACTCAGTCCACTTTCCGAATTTTCGACGTATTCATCAATATTCGCTCGTGTGCCGGGACCTGCGCTTCTTGAGGAAATACTGGACACGATTTCGATGTATTTAATGCCGGATTGCACACGGGAGATGGAATATGCCACGGGAATAGCCGTCTGCCCACCACAGGTAATCATATTAACGTTCAAACTTGCCAAACAATCCTTCAAATTGATGGACGGCACGCACATCTCACCAACCTGGGAAGGTGTCATATCGATGGCCTTTATCCCCAGATTTTTAAAGACGGGTGCATTTTTTTTATGATATGACGCTGTTGTCGCATCAAAAACAAGATCACAGCAGGTTGGGTTGTCAATAATGGCATCAATGCTTCGATCAGAAATATTAACCCCAAGGGAACTGGCCTTTCTCATTCCAGGCGATGAGAGATTTCTGCCAATAAACCAGGTACATTTCAAATACGGTGAACGAAGCACTTTAATCAGCAGGTCCGTTCCAATATTGCCACTTCCCAGGATGGCTACGTTTAATTTATTTTGCATCTATCCGTAAAAAGCTTTGATCTGGTTTTGACAGGTAGCAACCAAATCCTCATTTGACTGGTAGGCTTTACTCCACTGCACCACCAGATCAATGGCTTTTTCCAGGCGCCAGCGGGGTTCCCAGTTCAATTCTTTTTTTGCCTTTGAGCAGTCCAGCTTCAGGATATTGGCTTCATGAGGTCCAGAGTCCTTTTTGACTCGGTAACTTGCCCCTTCTCCCCAAGAACTGCAAAGCATCTTGACCACCCCAACAACCGAAGCGCAATCCTCATCAACCGGTCCAAAATTATAGGCACCTGCATACCGACAGCCATCTTCAACCAATTTTTGTGCCAGCAGCAAATAGCCATTCAAGGGTTCCAGAACATGTTGCCAAGGCCTGACAGCTAAAGGGCTTCTGATATAAATCTCTTTGCCATCCAATACGGCACGGATACTATCTGGGATCAGACGGTCAGCTGACCAATCTCCCCCGCCAATGACATTCCCTGCCCTGACTGAAGCCACTGCCACACCATGAGATGCATAATCATCCGGATGAAAAAAGGATTGCTGATAACCTTTTACAACCAATTCAGCACAAGCTTTGCTGCTCGAATAGGGATCATATCCCCCCAGCGGCTCGTTTTCTCTGTAACCCCAAATCCATTCCTGGTTTTCATAGCACTTGTCCGTTGTGACAATGACAACTCCTTTCACAGACGGACAGGTCCGGACAGACTCCAGAACATTGACCGTTCCCATCACATTGGTTTCATATGTTTCCACCGGCGTCAGATAGGATTCTCTCACCAGGGGTTGCGCTGCCATATGAATCACTATTTCCGGCTGAAACCGATGGATGGCATTTCTCAATTTATGCAAATCTCTGATATCAGAGATAGTTGATTCAACCTGTGTTTGCTTATCCGTCAGATCAAAAAGACTCGGCTGAGTTGATGGCGAAAGAGAGTACCCGGCCACTTCTGCCTGAAGTTCATTCAGCCAAATGGAAAGCCAAGCTCCCTTAAAGCCGGTATGTCCGGTCAAAAACACCTTTTTATCTTTCCAGAAAACCAATTGCTTTTTCATAATTAACCCCACAATTTCCAAGGGGCTTTTCCATCGTCCCAGATTTTCTCAAGTTGATTTTTATCCCTCAATGTATCCATCGCAAACCAGAACCCGTCATGTTTGTATGCCACCAATTCACCAGCCTCTGCAATTTTTTCCAGGGGTTCTCTTTCCAGGATGGTTTGATCATTTTCCAGATAATCGAAAATTTGGGGATTACAAACCATATAGCCAGCATTTATCCATGATCCATCCCCTCGTGGTTTTTCCTGAAAACCCGAAACTTGACCATTGTCTTCAACCTGAAGAAGCCCGAAGCGCCCGGATGTCTGAACCGAGGACATGGTAACCATTTTCTGGTTTTTCTGATGGTAATCCACCAGCTTTCCGATATCAATGTCGGAAACGCCATCGCCATATGTCAGCATGAAGGGTTCGTTGTCGACATAATCACGAACCCGTAATACCCGGCCGCCAGTCATGCTGTTCTCTCCAGTATCTACCAATGTCACCTTCCAGGGTTCTGCATACTGATTATGAATCTGCAGGTGATTCTCTTTTCTGAAATCGAATGTCACATCAGACTGATGAAGAAAATAATGTGCAAAATACTCCTTGATCATAAATCCTTTATAACCGAGGCAAATGACGAAATCATGAAACCCGTAGTGAGAATAGATCTTCATGATATGCCACAGCACCGGCTTTCCACCTATTTCCACCATCGGTTTTGGCCGCAGACCAGATTCCTCGCTGATCCGCGTTCCATAGCCACCTGCCAAAATAACCACTTTCATATGCCAACCCAATAATTGGTTCTATAATAATTTATGCTTTAGTATCCAGGAATACTTGTATCTCCTCCAGGACGTAGTTTATCTGCTCTATATCCAAGCCCGGATAGGTTCCCAGAAAAAAGGTATGATTCATGATATAGTCTGTGTTCGTTAAGTCTCCCACCACCCGATGAGAAATGTCCAGATACCCTGGCTGCCTGAGGATATTGCCGGCAAACAGGTTTCGGGTCTCAATCAGTTTGCTGCTAAGATAGTCCGTCAATTCTGTGCGGGAAAAACGAATATTTTCCTTTAGAGTCAAGGGAAAGGCGAACCATGCAGGATCAGAACCAGGCAAAGCCTCAGGAAGAATAAAAATATCTTTCCATTTTTCGAATCCAGCAGACCAGCGTTTAAAATTCTCTTTTCTGGATTGGCAGAAGTCCGGCAGTTTTTTCAGCTGTTCAACACCGATAGCGGCTTGCATATCTGTGGCCTTCAGGTTGTATCCGATGTGGGAGTAGACATATTTGTGATCATAACCCTGTGGCAAGGTTCCGTACTTTCCGGTAAACCGTTTTCCACATGTATTATTTTCACCGGACGAGCAATAGCAGTCACGCCCCCAGTCACGTAGCGATTTTATAGCTTTGGCAATGGTGTCATCATTGGTACCGACCGCTCCTCCCTCACCCAGCGTAATATGGTGTGCCGGATAAAAAGAAAAAGTCGTTACATGACCGAATGTTCCCGCCTTTTTTCCTTTATACTGAGAGCCTAGGGCATCACAGCAATCCTCAATAAAATAAAGGTCATGTTTTTCGGCCAAATCGGCAAGCGCCTCTGCATTGTATGGATTTCCCAGTGTATGGGCTAGGAAGATACCTCTCGTTTTTTGACTGATCGCCTTGGTGATCTGTTCCAGATTGGCATTATAGGATCCAAGATCAACATCAACAAAAACCGGCACCAGTCCATTTTGAAGAATGGGATTAACAGTTGTCGGAAAACCAGCCGCCACCGAGATAATTTCATCACCCGGTAACAATCGTTTTTCCCCCAGCAATGGTGATGTCAGGGCTGTCAGCGCCAATAGATTGGCCGAGGATCCCGAGTTGACCAACATGACGTATTCCAGACCCATCCAGTAGGCTAATTCCGATTCGAATTCATCTGTATATCTACCAGCTGTTAACCAGAAGTCGAGTGATGAGTCCACTAGTGAAACCATCTCCTTTTCATCAAAAACCCGCCCGGCATATCGAACAGGGCTTTTTCCTGGTATGAACTCCTGTGGTGCAAATTTAACTTTCTGATATTGGGCCACAAGGCCAAGAATTTCTTCTCTCAACTGATCTTCTGATTTAGCCATTAATCTATTCCAAAATTGTTGTTTTTTAGGTCATGTTATATTGTCATTCCCACTCGTCGATCCTTATTTTATCGAGTGAAATTCCGGCATCAAGCAACCCTTCCCTAAATGTTTGAATCATGGTGATGGGTCCCGATAGGAAATAAAACGGATTTTCCAACGTTTCACTGGAAGACAGAATGTGATCCAGGGTGATCATGCCAGGCCTGGCAGGCACTTTTCCATTCAGAAATCCGCCCGCTGAGTCTGTTTCAACAAAGATCTCAATGTTAAATCCCTCAACATTCTCCATGCATTGACTCAGCAGTTGTTTGGACAGAATATGCTCTTCTTTTCTCACACCATATATCAGGTGGACTCTCCTTTTTCCTGGTGAGTTAACCTGCTCTTCCAAGTAAGACAGGTATGGGGATAAACCAGTACCACCAGCGACCAACACAATATCCTGGTCCTCTTTAATACTCTTTTCAATGACAAAATCGCCGTAAGGCAGTTTCAGCCAGACCTCACTTCCCTCTTTAAGCTGTTCGGACATTCGGGTCGTAAAATGACCTTTAACACTGTAATTAATTTTTATTTTGTCGTTCAGGGGACCCGAAGATATTGAAAACACCCTGGATTCCGGCCAGAACCCCCCTCTGGGATCATAATCATCAATGGCCAGATGAAGAAACTGCCCAGCTCGGAAACGGGGAACACGCCGTTGGGGTTTGAGAGTCAAGGCGTAGATACCATCCCCATGGTTCTGTATCTGATCAACATGTGCTTGAATTTTTATTGGATTTGCCATATTTCAATTGTTTAGAATCTTAAATGGGAATCAGTCAGCAACTGGCAAAAGTCATGTTGAGGCTAGTGGTCTGTATCAAATTGATTGTCCTTTATTATCAATCAGAGTCGTTCAGCGCTGCAGGTTTCGACGGCCCACAGCGTAGGGCTGGCATTAATAGTCGTTCTATATGAAGCATTACACTAGCTTTGTTTCAGACCGATTCTCTGCAGACGGTAACCGCCGGATAAAATATTTTCCACCCAATCTCTATTGTCAAGATACCACCAGACAGTCTTTCGCATTCCGCTCTCAAAACTCTCTTCCGGTTGCCAACCCAGTTCACGATTTATCTTTCCGGCATCAATAGCGTAGCGTTTATCATGACCTGGACGATCAGCTACATAAGTCATCTGATCCTGATACGACCCACACCCCTTGGTTTCACACTCATCCAAAAGAGTGCAGATGGTTTTAACGACCTGAAGATTCGTCTTTTCATTATTCCCACCAATGTTATAGGTCTCCCCGGTTCTTCCTGACTGGATAACCCGTTGTATTGCTTTGCAATGATCGCTGACATATAGCCAGTCTCTGATGTTGCTGCCATCCCCATAGATCGGCAAGGGTTTGCCGCCAAGTGCATTGAAAATGATTACAGGAATGAGTTTTTCCGGAAACTGATAGGGACCATAGTTATTGGAGCAGTTGGTCGTCAACACAGGAAAACCGTAAGTATGATACCAGGAACGAACAAGATGATCGGAGGCTGCCTTCGAAGCAGAATAGGGAGAATTTGGCGCATAAGCAGTCTCTTCCGTGAATAAGCCCTGATCTCCCAAGCTGCCAAACACCTCGTCTGTTGACACATGTAAGAAACGAAAGGCTGCTTTTTCAATCTCCGGCAGCTGCTCCCAGTAGGATTTAGTACATTTAAGCAGATTGTAGGTCCCATTTATATTTGTCTCAACAAATAGATCCGGACCATCAATCGAACGATCCACATGGGACTCTGCCGCAAAATGGACAATAACGGAAGGATGGAACTCTTGCAGGGTTTTTTCAACAAGAGCTTTGTCGCAGATATCACCATGTAAAAATGTATGTCGGGGATTACTGGAAAGAGATCTCAGGGAATCAAGGTTTCCGGCGTAGGTGAGCTTATCCAGGTTCAGAATGACCGTATCCGGTTCAGTTTGTACAAGATTGTGTATGAAATTAGCGCCAATGAAACCAGCTCCTCCGGTAATAATGTATCTGTTCATCATAGTATTAATTGATATCCTGCAGCTGCTGGTGTTTTTGTTCCGTCAGAATAGATCTTGCGTCTTTTCAGTCTTTCAAAAAGAGACGAATGGGGTAAGTAACATCCAAAAAACGTTCCGGAAATTGATATGTTTATGAGTTAGTATTCAAGGCGTCTAATTTACCTGAATCAAAGAAAAAGGGAAAGCCTGCAATTTGGTTTTACAGTTTCCCGTGGTTCTGATTAAAATGACAACACTGAATGCCAATCAAACAGAAAAGAAAACACCATCTGTTAAGAAGCATAAAACAACTGATGTGTGACAGAAAGGTCGGGTATTTGACTTTGAAAATGACCGTACTGTAACATCAGGGCTCAATCCACACCTTGGTCCACCAGTGCACCTGTTTTATCCGTAAATAAATGAAAATTCTGATCGTCGTTCCAGCCTACAACGAGTCTGAAAATATTGTTGGTGTCATAGACTCATTAAGGGCCGTCAACCCGGAATGGGATATAGTTGTTATTAATGACTGTTCCACAGATAATACCGCCTCTCTGGTTGATTCTACAAACAAAGCAACTGTCATTTCACTTCCCTGTAATCTAGGCATTGGGGGAGCCGTCCAAACGGGGTTTAAATATGCAAAAGCCAAGAACTACGATATTGTCGTCAAATTTGATGGTGACGGACAACACATATCCACCGAGATTAACAAGATACTCACGCCAATTTTGAGTAATGAATCTGATGTTGTCATTGGCTCACGATTTTTGGAAGTGCATGATGGCTTTAAGTCCACATTTTTACGCCTGATTGGAATTAAAATATTCTCAATTGTAAATTCTTTTTTAATTCATCAGAAAATTACAGACAATACCTCGGGTTTTAGAGCCTATAACCGCAGAGCTATCGATTTTCTTCATATACACTACCCGTCTTTTGACTATCCAGAGCCGGAAGAGGTAATTTTGCTTGGAAAAAATGGATTCAGGCTTAAGGAAATTTTCACGGAAATGCAACAACGCCTTGGGGGCAGATCATCCATTACAGGTCTTAAAAGCATTTATTACATGATTAAAGTCCTACTAGCAGTATGTATTGTCGCCATCAGGGGAAAAACCCCCCATTATCAAAGGCATGATTCATAGAAAATTTGAAATCGTATTAAGAGGTAAAAATGTCAATAGAATTGGATATTCATCGCTTTCAATATTTGTCTATCATTTGTAGCATTCTGTTCATTTTTTTTATCATCGAATCCATTCGGAGAGAGCGAATTACTGAAGCATATTCCCTGTTATGGCTTTTCATGGGGGGCCTGTTTCTTTTCTTTTCAATCTGGAGAGAGGGGCTGAATGTCTTTTCAACGTTAATTGGTATCGCTTATCCACCTGCAGCCCTGTTTGTCATCCTTATAGTTTCAATCATATTGATACTAATTCAGTTCTCCATTGTTATTACGAATCAATCAAAGAATGTCAGAAACCTGACCCAAGAAATCGGAATATTGAAAACCCTGCTTGAGGAAAAAGGGCAAAAGCAATAAGGTGCTGATTTTTTTTGCCCGTATATTCAATTGTGAAAGCCGACTATGCCCATTGAAACGAGTATCATCATTGTCACTTATAACAGTGAAAACTGGATCGTTAATTGTTTAAATTCATTAACGTGCCAGGAATATGAGAACGATTTTGAAATTGTAGTAGTAGATAATGGAAGCTGCGATCAAACATGTATTCTTGTCAAAACAAGGTTTCCAGAAATCAATCTGATCGAAAGCTCAAACAACGGTTTTGGCGCTGGCAACAATTTGGGAGCGAAAAAGGCTCTGGGGAAGTTTCTGGTGTTTGTGAATCCCGATACAATGGCAGACCCAAGATGGCTGCATGAATTGATAAAGCCGCTGCATAAAACGGGAATCGTAACAACCTCAAAAATTGTATTAATGCAGGACCCGAAATTGATAAACACATGTGGAAATACCCTGCATTTTACAGGTCTGGGATTTGTGAACAAATATCTTGAAAACGCGTCGGACTACCATAGCAATTTCGAAGTTGATGGTATATCCGGAGCCGCTTTTGCGATGCGGAAAACTGATTATGAATGTCTGGGAGGATTTGATGAAGACTTTTTCATGTACATGGAGGATGTGGAACTATCCTGGAGAATAAAATCCGCAGGAATTAGTATTATCTGTGCAGCAAATTCAATAGTTCAGCATAATTACAACCTGAAGGTTGGCCCAGATAAGATTTTCGCTCTGGAAAAGGGAAGGTTTTTTATTCTGCGAAAACATTTCAGAAAATTGGATTGGATTTTGTTTTTCCCCAGTATTTTGCTATCCTCGTCGCTGTCACTTGCAAAAAGTTTGGTTTTTTCCTTTACCGGACTTTCCAAATGGCTGAATGCATTAATTACGGGTATGTCAGCCCCCATCAATACAGAGCATCAGTTTCGAACTTCAAAAAATACGTTTAAAACCCGAATCCCATTTGAATTGTTATCCACAAATAAGGCTGTTTTAATGCTTGGATCGATTGCCAACTTTCTGTTTTGGTTAAACGTGAATACATTCATTCATTTTGGTAGATTTCGAGAACACAAAATCAATCGTAAATAGCCTCAAAGCATCAACGTTCTAAACAATATCATGCAAGATTGTGGGAAATAAATGACGTTTATTACCAATGCCAAGTGGCACCTTTTGAAATTGTTTAAAGTGCTTTTCCTCTGGCGTAACCCTCATATTTCCATTGGCAGGTATACATACGGGCTGCCGATTGTTTTGTTTGGGTCAGCAGAAGGAACCTCGCTCAAAATCGGAAAATATTGCTCCATCCCCCACAAGCGCATGACAATCATGCTGGGGGGAGAACATAGAATTGATTGGATAAGTACGTTTCCCTTCAGTCAGGAACTTCAGTGCTCTGAATTACCTTGCACCCAGCATTCAAAAGGTAACGTAACCATTGGAAACGATGTCTGGTTTGGGATTAACTGTACAGTTATGTCAGGAGTGACAATTGGAAATGGCGCCGTAGTCGCGGCCCACGCACTGGTGGTAAAGGATGTTCCGCCTTATGCCATTGTTGGGGGGGTCCCGGCAAAAGTGATTGCATATCGCTTTTCCAGGGAAACAATCGATAAATTAAGTCAAATCGAATGGTGGGATTGGGAGGCAAGTAAAATAAAAAAAGCGTCCCCATTATTGACGAAGTCAAATATTGAGGTTTTTTTCAAAAAGTATCTAAATGAAAAAAATCATTAGTCGCATTAAATCCAACATGTATTCTACCCAGATCGTTAAAGGATCTGTCATCTCGCTTTTTGCCGTCTTTCTAATTGGTCTTATCAACCTGCTCATCAGAAGAGCGCTCGCTGTCAATTTAACATCAACTGACTACGGGTTCATCTATAGTATTTTCTCCTTTCTCTCTATTTTCATTGCTATATTTGATGCCGGGCTTGGGCAAAGCACCGTTATTTTAATCGCTCAAGATAATGCAGATAAACCACTTGACCGAACAAGTCATATTTTTGGTTCGTTTTTTACACTGCGCGTGATGATTGCAGTGATGCTGACACTCTCATTGCTCTTGATGGCCGACAGTCTGGCAGAAGGGTATTTTAAAAACCCATCGGGTAGTGGTACATTAAAAATCATGTGCCTGTGGATGGGGAGCATGATTGTATTTGGATCGCTGGTCTCGTTGTTTGACGGACTCAAACAGTTTGCGCTGCGGCAAATTCTTTTTTTAACCTATTATGGGACTGCCTTTCTGATCATTATGATAGCTGGGAGTTCGATAACTCCTCAAATGGCCGCTACCGCTATGGTTGGTGGAGGGACAGTATCGAGCATCATCTTCATCTTTTTCATAAGAAAGCGGTATCATTTCCCACTCCTCATCTTTGGAAATGCCTTGAAAGCTCATTTCCGAAGGATTGCAGATTTAAGCAAATGGGTATCCATTTCAGCGGCTGGCTTAATGATCATGTTCAGTATGGATACAATAATGCTGACATACTATAGCAACCTCGACAGAGTCGCACTCTACAATATTGCACTTCCCATCATGCAGGTTTTTTTAAGTATCATGCTTATCTTTCCACAAGTCATTGCACCCATTGTTACTGAGCTATGGCATTTAAAGAAGGTTCGGTATTTAAGGTTTCTTGTTGGAATCACCACTTTGATTATTTTTGCGACAATGGCCGCCAATACGGTGCTTGTCTTTTTTTTCAAAACCCGACTGATAGCACTAATCTTTAACAACACTTATCTGGAAGCAGGTACAGCTTTGGTCATTTTGATTTCGGGGGTTCCATTCTACATCGTGACTCAGATTCATCTGACATTACTGAATGGGATGGGAAAGCAAAAAAAGGCTTCGCTCCTGGTAGTAACCGGTTTAGGATTGAATATCGTGCTAAATTCCATACTCATACCCCTTGCCGATATTAACGGGGCGGCCTTGTCAACATTGATAAGTTATATCTACCTTTTTCTGCTCAGTGGGATATTCTTCTGGCAATCAAGTTTTTATAGGTATAATCCCCCATATAAAAAATAAGCTTGCAACACCACCGAGGCAAAATCGCCAGAGGTGCCACAAAAATCCAAAATCGAATATTTCTGCGGTAAACGGTAAAAAGTGTTTGAAAAGTCTTATCTACTTCAAATGAACGGTTTAGTCCTGCTCTTTGCCTCAAAACAAAATATGGGAAAAACGTCAGTAAAAGATGGTTGTTTATCTTTACAAATACTGCTGCTGAAATATCTTCGTTTGTCGCAATCCAATCAAAAACCTGGTTCAGTTTTCTGGCAAAAATATCCGCAAGCTGATAACTGCCGGAATTGTTGCGCTTTGCAGCAATTGACATCCCTCCCACACAACCATTGATTTTTGCCCTGATGGCAGCTGTTAAAAACCAGTAAACATGGGGAAAGTTTGTTCCGATAAACCGATCAGATCTGAATCCGGAAGTCTCGTTTAAGAGTTCCCGGTTCGCAATACAACCAGAAGCATAGCTGATAAAATATCCGATTTTTGTGATAAAGGCATTTGAATCGGAAGAGACCCCTTCAAGCGGTATTTTTTGAGACATCTCAGCTTTAAAATCTCTATCATAACCATACGAAAACAGCCTGACCAGACCATATTCTCCTCTTTTTAAGAACGAAATAATTCGGACCAGCGCATTATCGAGTAACAAATCATCATCACCCAGTATTAATATATACTTCCCCTCAGCTCGATTAAAGCACTGGATAAAGTTCCGCTCCGCGCCTATGTTTTCAGTGTTTTTGATAAATTTTATTTTAAAACCGCTTTTTTTGTATTTTTCGACAATGGATTCAGTGTGATCGTCTGAGCAGTTATCTGAAACCAGTATTTCAACTTCATCACCACACTCACCCATCTGAGCACATAATTGTTTTAGATTCAGATCCAGATAGTCCGCGCGGTTGAATGTCGGAATAGCAATAGTCAGTAGAATATTCATTGGTGATTAGAATTCTAAAAAAACATAGTGCTCTGATTTTTTTTAGATTTCAGAAACATCTATTTTATCATTTAATGAGAGGCAACTGGATTAACAATTTGATGGAAATTAAATATATAGTGATCATTTAATAGAGATTTATTGAGTTGAACACCACCGCATGCATGTAATTTCTCCATAAAGTGAGGAGTTTCAAAGTATGAACTTGGAAACACCATATATTGTATGCCAACATCTTGTAGTTTTTTTGAACATGGGTCTATGTGAATTTCGTATAAATCCGTTTGTTTAAGCACAAAAGAGGGTATTTCGGAATCACTTCGAATAAATACAATGTGAGCGTATCGGTTAAATACGTTTTTATTTTTTTCCAGGGGATCAAGAATTTTCATTGACTTCAAATCTGGCGGAAAAACAACCCCATTGAAAATATCAGCCCCTGTCGCCTTTAGAAAATTTGGTAAAATATGAGACCCATACACCACCCATTTTTGATCTGGATGTTTCTTTTCAATGTCTAAAATAAATTTTGTTATTTTTTTCCCATAAATTGGCTCCAAGCCACTAGATATCGGATTTTTACCATACCCTGGAATAAACACCAACAATAAGAGTATAAAACAAAAAGCAAAGCTGCGCTTTTTTACGAGTAAATAACTTAGTAGTGAAAAAATGACACAAATAAAGACAATCTTGGATAAATCAATAAAATTAGATCTTGTTACTAATTGGAGGTGCTTGCCAAAATAGTAAAAGACAACAAAAAACAATGGGATTAATATCAATTTAATATATACAGATAGCTTTATTCTATTCCCTGTAGCCAAGAAGACCATTATCAGCAAGGTATTCGCAAAACCAACACCTATTATGGCTCTGTTTCCTGTTGAAAATGACATTAACGTTATCTTTGCAAAAAATGGTGAAAACCCAACAATGCAAAAGAACGTTAAAACAATAAGATATAGACATAAAAATAGTTTCAGATAACTAGGCTTACTCCCTTTGATGGCCTGAAATGCTGTTATAATAACTATTATAGGATATAGTAAAATAAAATTGCTTGTTTCGCAGATATTACCAAAGAGATATTTTCCTTCTGATAAATAGATATCAAAATAGCCGGAAAAAAACTTTGCAATGCTCATATCTCCGCCCGTCGACACCCTCTTCCCGGGATAAACTGTATTTAAAATCGTCAATAACACTTCCCTGTTGTTTTCAAACCAGCGGGCTAATAAAATACCAGCCAGCCCAATCCCAACAATAACAAGAGCTAGTTTCAGGTTTTTCTTAGGTTTAATAGCTTGAAGGATATCATTATCTAAAGAAAAACCAACAACTAAAAAAATCAACAACCAGCTTAAAGGAACTTGGAAGGCAGGATAAAAAATAAAGACAAATTGCTTTAAAAAAATTCCTAATAGGATATAACTTCCAATAATATGTGTACTTTTTTTTGAATAAAGGAAATATATAAAAAATATAAAAATAAAGCTAAATAGGGTGATCCAGGATGAAAACTCCCACCAACGATTAAAACTTGCGAAAAATATAAATAAGGAACCTGAAACAGATAGCCAAAAATTGCTTTTAGTGAGCAGCATTAATAATAGGAAAAATCCAAGAAACGACCCAAATCGCCAAAAATTCCATGAAAAAGAAAATCCCCTCTCCTGGTCAATAAGATATCCCCAATTCCAGGGTGTTAGAATAGATAAAATACTTGGATTTCTATAAATATTGTTACCTTTGTAGTATTCTCCGAGCAATGCGGGCGCAGAAACCAGCCATTCATCGCTTCTGACTGCTTTAGGGCTTCCAAAAACCACTGATTTTTTAATAAAAGCATCTTGATAAGGGACATAACTATCCCAAATGGGGATAGATGAATAGTGAACTTTCATGCCAGACAGCAGAAATAATAGGATAATTAATACTCCAATAAAGCTCTTTCCTACTCTATCAAGCTTTATCAGGCTCCCATCAATCGGTAGTTTTTTCAACTCTGGAGAAGGCCTTTTTGAATCAGGAATTAATTTGTCCTCACTGACATTCTGATCTTTGTATCTGAATGATGGTGTGCCAATATTACGATCAGAAACAGGCATTGCTTTTTTGAAAATCTCTATAATCACGTCAGGATAAAGTAAGATTTTCAGAACTATCCACAGAATTACAACATAGTACAAATATATTTGCTGTATAGATTGTCCCCAAAACACCTGGCTTGTTAGCAACAATGGGCTAAAGGTAAGGGCATCTTTAAGCAGTATATTGTTTTTCTTTGTTATATTGGAAATACTATTTAGAACAGTAAGATATATTAGCCAAATTAAAAGAAGTAAAATCACTCCGGAAATCGGCCCCAGGATCATCCGCAGATTTTCACTTTTTTCCCAGTTTTTATCTTTTACGATCAGTAGCCAATTAAGTTGAGAGGTTAATCCCAAAAAGGCACCCCAGAACATAACAACTATGGTTGATAGCTTATTCTGTTTACCAAGACTTAATACTTCAAGCAAACTAAGCCTTATTATATTAAACTCCTCAAATTGTCGTAATATTCTACTATCATTTTGGTAGGGTTGAAATATTGCCTTATGAAATTTTGTAACTAACAGAAGAGACCCCATGATCAATAAAGACGCAATAATTGCAGCGGTAAAATGGGTACTTTTTATGAAAGAACCCATTTTACCGCTAAATGAATATCGGTTAAACCCTTGAGGAAGCTTTAAAGTTAAGATAGGATCATTACCTAAAGAAACACCAGAAAATACAGACTTGTTTTTAACGATCCGAACCTGATTATTAGGAAGTAGTTGCCGCCTCAATGATGGTGAATCCCATTTAATAATTGTCCTATTGCTGGAAGAAATATTTATGGAATGAATAGAAAACTTTCCAATTTCTTCCAGGGGATCAATTCTTAACTCACGCAGATTCCTTTCCGGTAATTTGATTGTATATCGATATTTCTGCCCTGCATTTAAATAAAACGAAGTGCTTTTCTTCGCATAGTATCTTCCATCATATTCAAAGAAAATTTGGCCTCGTGTGGAGCTATCAACAGTCATGGTTATATCCATAACCGCTGGAAAGTAGTTCGAGGAAACTAAAAATTGATATAAAAAAACCAACCCAATTAATATAAAGGTAATACTAACAATTAATTTATACCTTGTTTTTATTCGAAAAACGGGATTCAACATAAAATATTCCAAATTTATTTAAAAATCTATCGCCAATTAGATCGTTTCTATATACTTCAAAATTGATTGGCGAACACCAAGATCCCGTCAAAAATAGCTGAGAATTATACAAAAAAGAAATAGAGCTGTAACTCCAGCAACCACCTTGTCTATCCCAATTCCAGATAAATAATTTAGCGCCCCGGAAAATGAAATAAAGCTAACATTACCTGTAAGCAGCAGATGGGGATCGCTACCGTTCGTTTTAACCGTAAAGCCGTTCCCCGTATTGATAATTGACTCAATAGAATGTAAAGGAATCAGGGACTCCTTTTTGTTCTCAAAATCGAGTCTTTTCTCCCAATATTTTTTAACAATGAAATTACTGATAGTGATACTTCCCCTATCCTGTAGGGGATCAAATCTTAGTTTCTTGATTCCAGTCGCAGGAAGCTACAATGAGTAATGGGAAAACGCACCATCAACAGGCCCAGTTTATCATTACCTGAAGAAACCCGGGTAATTCGAAGCCACTCATTTTGTTAATCATTCGAAAACACCAGCTGGGTCAATAAAATCGAAAGCAAAAGCAGCGATAGTATTCCTGCAACCATTTTGTCGATACTGACACTGACATATCGGAAAAAAGCCGTGACATCAGAGAATGAGATCACAAAAGGGTCTTCTACTATTTGAAAAAAGGGATCTGGACCATTTGTTACGATCGTTATTATATTGTCCGCTCCTCTAACAGATTCGATGGCATTCATTGGAACCAATGAATGCTCAATATCCTCAAAGACTATTTTTATTGGATAATTCTTCCTAATAATAATGTTTTTCATCCTGACCAACCCCGCGCCAGGTAATGGATCAAAACGAAGTCGATTTATGTCTTGCACCGGAAACACGATTGAATAGTGGTAAAACCTCCCCTTTGTATCTTCGATGTACTGCAAAATTTTTGACTCTTTTTCATTAAATCCGTTCCCGGTATCATAGTAGAACTGACCGATAGGATTTTCACTTTTCGAATGATGCAGGGCAAGATCGAATTCAAGCCTGATTTTCTCTGGCGTTCTGTTCATCAAATAAATTAATCCGAGGAAAACCACCCAAAACACAAACAATCCAATTTTTTTATTCAATATTTTCAAAGCTCTGCAATATAATTTTCACCAATCTCAAATTTTTCGTACATAGCACCTAAGCCGCGATATTACTCACAAACGGGCCTTAACACGCGGGGGGCAGGCAAGTGAAAAGTCCTCCTTTTCCAGCGTCAGATTCGGGTTATAATAGGGGTCGTTTTGCAATGTTTCTCCCCATTGTTCCTTCATGTAATCAATTTCCTTCGCAAACCGTTCCTGTTTTTCCGGCGTGTCTTCATATCCGCGACTGGCCGATTCGTAATGATACAGCTCCGCATATGGGGAATAAACAATCAGATAACCTTTTTCTCTGATTCGTAGACAAAAATCAATATCATTAAAAGCAATGGCCAGGTTCTTGTCATCCATGCCACCCACTTCATCGTACACTTTTCTTCGAAACAGAATACAGGCTGCAGTCACTGCTGAATAGTTCTGTATCAACATAGCTCTTCCATTTCTTCCAGGGTTTGATTTCTTCAAGCCCTTAAACGCATGACCGGCAACCCCCTGTATTCCAGTAATCACACCCGCATGCTGGATGGTATTATCCGGATAGAGTAATCTGGCGCCCACCGCACCCACCTCTTGTCTCACTGCATGGGAGACCATTTCTTTCAACCATTCCGGACTAATGACTGCAATATCATTATTGATCAATCCAATCATCTCACCCGTGGCTTTTTCAACACCCCGATTATTCAAGGCGGGAAAATTAAACTCACCATCATCCCGGTAAACCAGCACTCTGGGGTCTGCTTCTGAAAGTTGTTTAAGATAGGTTATCGTTTCTTCCTTTACGCTTCCATTATCGACAATAATAATCTCGTAATTTTGGTAACTGGTTTTGGATATAATACTCTCAACACATTTACGCAGCAGATCCACTTTATCACGTGTCAATATGATTAAACTGACTTTTGGTTCTTGAATCAAATGATGTTCGACCCGAAATACATTCATTTGAGGACTAAAAAATACACTGGCCTTTAGTTTTCTGCGACGAATGGCGTCTTCTAATGCCTTTTCCCCGGCATTGACAGCATATGATTTCCCTTCTATTCCCAGGGATGTCGAACCCGGTATCATTCGCCAGTGATATAGAATCCTCGGGACGTGTCTGATTTGAGAGGATGAAACGTGTTCCGAGAGCCGCAGAAAGAGATCCCAATCCTGCGCTCCCTCCAGACCAATTCTGAATCCGCTCAACTGCTTAATTAACGACCGACGAATCACAGCCAAATGACAGATATAGTTATGTGATAAAAACAGATCGGGATTCCAGTCAGGCTTGAAATAGGGTGTTGATAAGTTCCCTGTTTCATCAATTTTATCTTCATCTGAATAGAAAAACGCTGCTTCGGGATGCTGATTTATTTCATGAACCATGAAATACAAGGCGTCTTCCGTCAATTCATCATCATGATCCATCAATGCGACATACTCCCCCGTTGCTATTTCCAAGGCACTGTTAGATGCTAGGGATATGTGACCATTCTCTGGCCGCAAAACCACTTTTATTCTTAGATCTTTTGACATGTACTCATCCAGTCTTTCTTTTACATGCCCATCTGTTGAAGCATCATCAGCAATACATAGTTCCCAATTTCCATAAAGTTGATTCCTAACAGAGTCAATTGCGTTAACAAGCCAGTTATCAGGTGTATTATAGACCGGCATGATTATTGAGATTAATGGCTTAACAGACAATTGTTTAATTTTCTGTTTAATTGTTACACGTTCTTCATCAGAAATTGACACGTATTTCTCTGCCCAGGCTTTATATTGTACCTGATTATCTTCGATGGAATTAAAGAGAACATGATTTCGGACATGACTCAACAATTTTCGGACAATACCCATCAGCTTTCTTGGCAAATATGTGACCATTCGGCCAATTCGCCAACTCCATCCATTCCAAATATCATGAATCATTTGAGTAACAGCTAATAGCTCATTCTTCATTTGATTCATTATTTTTAACAGTTCTCCACTTTTCAATAACTCCTCAATAGAAAACAACCCTTCCGACGTATTGGACAGCAAACCTAATATGACCTCTCTCAGTTTATCAGCACTGTCAGATGTAATCTCACATTGAATTGCTATTTCGAGCTCAATAAAATGATTCATAGAATCAGAAATATGACGGTGATCCAACCGATTAAACAATTCATTCATCCATTGTTTAACAGTAGCCCTCCCAAAAAGATCTGCTTTTCGATACCAGTACCGGTTATTAATCAGATCGTGAAGTATTCCTCTGAATATGACAAAATCGATAGATAACGGGTCATGAGTTGCCCATTCTTTATCGAAGTAGTTCAGTTTTTTGTCCGGCCCAATAATAAAATTGTCAGGTCGACAGTCCAGGAATTCGCCAGGCAGCTTCGCTTTTTCCCTATCCGGTGTTTGATCGGCAGCAGTATGCAAATATTGAATCCAGGGCTTCAGATATTCGATATATTCCGTAACAGGGTCATCTGTAAAAAGGTTGAAGGGAAGATTGTGATTGTAAGGTAACCCACGAATAAAATCAGATACCCCCGTTATATGCACCACACCGGATTTTTCTTCACTTTCCTCGGTTGAGGACAGGCTTTCAAAACTCTTTTTTTTCTCAACCAGTAAAGATCCATTTTTTTTATAGAATCGGTTCACGGTTAAGAATTTTTTCTTTCGAGCCCCACAAAAAGAGCGCATCGTCCAGGAATCTGATAACTCGTTAATTCGATTTTCACCTTTAAATGCTAAAACCAGAAACGAGTTAGCCAGATCCGGAATGAGGCCATTCTTTTCAATCAAGGGCCAAACCCGGTTTTCCATGAAGAACCGTTCCTGATTTTGGAAATAGTCCCTTGCTCCGAACTGACCAATGATGTGACCAATGGGGAAATCTGTATCCTGCAGCGCCTTTTCACGAACCAAGACTCGTGGAAGTTTATAGTCCGGGAAGGGATAGATGAATTCAAGGTTATCAAATCCTGATTTCATTAATAACCTAGTCAATTCCTGTTTCCCAAAGGTTATTGTTTGAGTTGACTCATAAGCGTTATTCAAACCGTCAAATAGCTGTCCGGTGTGGTCTTCTGCACAGCCATTAAAATATTTCAGTCCCAGCTGATTTTCAATCGCAAAAACCGCGACCCCCTCATCACCAAGGAGTTCATTTACTCTAGCCAGAGCCTTTTCGACCGGGTTTGAATCTTCAAAAAACATAGGGCTGTATTCAAGGACCCCAATCATCGTAATCAAATCGAAGCGATCTGCAATGCTCAAACGTTCAAATGAATCACAAATGACATTGACATTGCCCAAATCTCGACAACGACTTCTTGTAATCTGTGCTCTGCGATAACTGCCTTCCAGGGCAACAATCTCGTTTCCATTTTCTCCCAACTGCCTTGTGATGGCACCACATCCAGAGCCAACTTCAAGTATTTTTGAAAATTTAGCGAGGTGCAGAAATGAAAGAAGATTTGCCCTCAGTGGGGTAAAGTGGTACTCACTCGGCCAATCCTGAATGCTTCTTTGAAGTTCGTCGGATGCCAGACTCACATCCTTAGCGTCTCTAACAGTTTTATAGATTCGCTCTTCGACTTCGTCCCCGTCTGAATAGGAAAAGGGAATATTTTTGGACTTTATTGGAATATAAATCCCAGAGTCATCTTTTTGATACGTGGAGAAGGTCATTGAAATATTTTGCTAAGATATAAATATTTGGAAAAATTGAAGCCGGTCATTTAGGGTAGTTCGTTCATCGTCATTCGTAAATCAGCAACACCATATCGCAAAGTGGGATTATGTACCTGAAGATGAATCATATCATATCGTCGGTCCAAAGGCGGCGTGTCACCTTCCTTAGACTCTGCCAGTCCAATACTGATAAAATACTCACCGGATATCAGGCTAAGTGGTAGGGAAAATTGCATCATAGATAATTCACCTGCTTTGCGGGGCTTAACAGGTTGTTTTTCAAAAAAAGTATTGCTGCCAAACACTTCCACTCCGTCCAGCGTCTTGAGTGTCAAACCGTAAATTGGGACATCAATATCAGCAAGGAAGTGGTATTTAACATATATGGTGGTACTGGCATGGGCATCAACCTGGGGTGGGTTTTCTTTGTCATTGGCGATAACCAGATAATCCACTATTCTTGCTTTACTATTTCCATAGCGGTGTTCATTGGGATTATAGGTCGTGTTGTTTTGACACTCATCGGCCAAAGTCTGTTTTTCAATAAACCGCTGGACTATTGTATCGGTGACAGTTGCTATTTGAGAACTATTTTTGGAAACTGATTCAACATCGATGGATCCGGAAGAATCATCGCTTTTTTGACCCTGTTCCGGTACACCCAACAGCAGCTCCAGATAACGGTTAATCACCCTATTGGGTTCACCGTCATCGATAAGCTCTCCCTGGTGTAGTAAAATTGCCCGATCGCAGTGTTTTACCACCAAGTCTGTGCCATGAGTCACAAAAATGATTGTTTTACCCTGATCCTTAAACTCTCGGAATTTTCGATAGCATTTGTTTTGGAACTTAATGTCGCCGACCGCCAGTGCCTCATCGATAATCAGGATATCAGGGTCGACATGAATAGCAGCCGAAAAGGCCAAGCGAACATACATGCCTGAAGAATAGAGTTTTACCGGTTGATCGATAAACTCCCCAATTGCAGCAAACTCCTCTATGAGGGGGATTCTCTGTTGTATTTCTTTCTTGGAGAGCCCCATCATACTGCCGCTTAAATAAAGGTTCTCACGCCCAGACAATTCTGGGTCGAACCCTGTACCCAATTCCAGCAATGCCGATATTCGACCCTTAACATCAACAAAGCCTGATGTTGGCGACATCACTTTGGTGATTATTTGCAGCAAGGTGGATTTTCCGGAACCATTTTGCCCGATAATGCCCAGTGTCTCACCTTTCTGAATGGAAAATGTAATATCCCTTAGGGCCCAGAAAGCATGATGATATTTTTTCCGCAAAGGATGGACCCACTCCTTCAACATTTCTCTTGGACCGGAATATAACTTAAAACACTTCGATAACTGTGAAACGGTAACCACATTCATTATAAATTATCTGCTAAATCTTTTTTCACATTTCTAAAAAACCAACCACCAATAAGCACCGTCGATAAGGTGAAGCCCCAGAAATAGAGCGAGAGCCGGGGAAACTCCCAGAAGGGCTGCTGATAGAGAAATGAGTTTCGAAAGCCTTCAGTTAAGTAATAAACAGGATTGAGCTTCCAAAAAATATGGAGTCTCCCAGGAAACATGTCCAGATTATAAAAAATAGGTGTTGCCCAGAACAAGGTTTGTAAAATGACAGCCAGTATCTGGCTCATATCCCTGATCAAGACCGATGCGGCGGAAAAAAACCAGCTAGCGCCCAATGACAGTAAGGAAATCGCAAAAAGATAATAGATCACCTGAAACGCAAACAGAGACAGTTGGATCCCCTGGATCCACATCACAATCACCAGTAAAATAATTAAGATCAAACTGTTAATCAGGCATGACAAGACCGAGATCAAGGGAAGAATCTGAGAGGGGAAAACTGTTTTTTTTATTAAATTTCGATTCCTCAAAAGTGCGTTGCTGCCCGACATCAGAGCTTCAGAAAAACTCTGCCAAGCAACAAAAGCGCAGAAAAACCAGGACAAAAACGGAATATTGTTTGGCGGGGGCACTTTAAACCCCACCGAAAAAACCACCCAGTATATGAAAACCAGTACCATGGGATGAATAATATTCCAGACCCCTCCCAACATCGATCCAGCATATTTGGCGCGGATCTCCTGAACTGCCATTATCCAGATGGTATAGCGGTAACGATGTATAACTTTTAGGAAGGAAATCAGCGTTCTAATCATGATTTTTTATAGTCATTTCCCAGTTTTTCAGACGGCTTACCTGCGTTTTGGAAAAATTTGAGAAATAAAAATACAACTGGAAAACAAATTGTCAGGGTAAGCGTCCTCATAAGACTATTTGAACCAGGAATATTCTTTGTTTTTAGAGCAACACCAAAGGCTCCCATCCATTGGCGGTTTATCAATCCATCATAAAAAGAGATATATTTTTTCAACGGAGGATGAACCATGTTATTATCTGTTAGTCTCTGTTCAAATGCATAGATTGAGACAAGCAAATCCTGATAGGACTGATACTTTCTTTTTTTGAAGTCCTGATAAGAAACACAACCCTCATATCTCCGTTGCCGTCTTTGTCCAGGGGTGATAGAAGCACCAATCACATTACTGGAATGTTGCCTATACAAGACAAGCGCTTCTGAGATCGGGACAACTTTTCCGATTTTTACAGCGAAAAAAGATAGCCAATGATCATGCATGGTTGCCTGCTCAGGAATTGGCAGGGCAATATTTAGCAATCTTTTTTTAAAAGCCATGGTACAGCCAGTAACCATCGTTTTAATAGCAATGTTCTCTGCCTGTCTGATTTCTGCTGCTTCGATTTCCTGACTACTCCAGAAATCAACCCCCATTAGGCAACCGTTTTCATCCACAAGTGACAGATTGGTGCAGCTCATCACAACTTCATCAGGCTGCAAAACCTCCATCTGCTTCGCCATTTTTTCAGCCAACCAGATATCATCCTGGTCCGCGAGAAAATAGATATCTGCTTTGATTTCAGTTAGTGCATCACTAATATTTTTTATGACCCCTTTCTGGAACAAATTTTTGTGCAGATGAATTCTCTTATCTTTTCGCGCCAGGTCGGTCGCAATTTTTACAGTTTGATCTGTTGAAGCGTCATCACAGATATGAAGAGCAAAATTATTAAAAGATTGGTTTAGAATTGAGTGAATCTGTTCTTGAATATATTCCCCCCCATTAAATGTCGGCATGATCACTACGATAGATTCTCTAAAAGGTTCCATATCACTTTTTCGCTGTAAATCCTTCAATAACCCCTTTCCAAAGAAATGCAATCAGATTCATCTTTCCTAACAGAATCCATTTTAATATTTTCAACAATCGGCTGAAAAAAAAGAATGTATAAAACCTATACAAAATTAAGCCGTTGAAATGCTTCCTCATCATCAGAATCCTATTTCTGGAGGAGTAATGGACTGATAAGGGTTTTTCGTCTCCACCAGTTGATGATCCCACCCGATGAAACAGTTCAGCACTTGGCACAAAAAAAAGCTTATAGCCTTTTTTTATTGCCCGATAGCAGAGATCGACATCTTCAAGATAGAGGAAAAATCGTTCGTCCATACCACCTAGTTTTTGATAGACATCCGGACGGCATAGCATACAGCAGCCTGTAACAAACCCGGTTTCTTGGATGTCAGAGGACTTTGGATAATTTATTAGGTGCTCCCCCATACATCGGGTTAGGTTTAGCTTTCCCCCAGCATACCAGATTTCTTTATGAGGCCAGCTGTGAATTAGACATCCGGCAAATCCAAAATCAGATTGATCCCTGACCCCGTCAATTGCCTGCAGCAGATTTCCCAGGAAGTTTACTTGAGAAATGATGTCATTATTCAGCAGCAACAGAAAATCCGGAAGACTTGCCCCGGCGATCCTGGCGCCGAGGTTCATACCGCCGCCATAACCGAGATTTTTTTCGGCCGTATGCCAGAAGATTGTTCCATCAAACAACAAGCATGGTAGATTACCTTCAACAATGCGAAATGTAAACCCGCTGTTCAGGCACTGTTGCTTGAAAAAAGCTTGATCGGTCTGGTTCAAGCCGTTGTCGACAACAACAATATCAAATTTCCGATAACTGGCCCCCATTAGCGAAGCAATACCTTCCCAGGTGACCTGCACCTGATTGTAGTGAACAATGATAATGGCAACGTGATTCATCATTTAAAAAACCTGCAAGACTTCGGCGGGTTCTCTTCCAGAAGCACTTTCAAGGCGTCCCCGGTGACTCCTCTATAATGGTAATAAAGAGATGTAATCCCAATATCGGGTTGCCAATGGCCCGTCTCTTTGGGCACCCAGGAAGGTACAAATCCATGCAGATTGATCAAACATCTGTATCTGTTTTGATTGTTCATATGTCTCTCATCCATGGATTCAATATCTAAAATTGAATGACGGGACAGCTCTCTTGTCCGAATGGCCGGTTGATTAAAAACACTTGAAAAAACGGCAGCTGTCATTGGATCCGTATCTATGGTGTTTCTGTTTTTTTCCTGTAAAAGCGATGTGATCACTGGTTGCCATCCTGGCCACCAAGGACGGCTATCTAAGAGAATGAAGTCAAGTTTTCCATATATCGGACCCGATCTGATACTGGAAACCAATATTATTGTTATTAGGCATCCGGAAAAAAATATTTTTTTTAGCCCTGCATTGCTTAGTTTCTCCATACCACTAAAAATTCCAACCCTCCCAATTCGTGCTTGAAGAACTGGCAGCCAACCTTCCAGATTATGTAACAGATAGCATATAGGTAGCCAGAACATCGAAAAATAGCAAAAACGATAGTAGGTATCCGGAATATTATTTGAGACCCAAATAAAATGCAGCAAAGGTAAAAAATAACCCAAAAAAGGTAAAATTCCCAATAAGATTAGACGTCCACGATTTTCTCGGTTACGAACAATGAAACCGGGTATCAATAACGGCACTATCAGAATCAAGGGAAGAAAACCAAAAAATCCCAGCGTGTCATTGACACGGTATGCCCACACCTTCCCGAACAAATGAAATCCCTGCCAATAGTAAATAAGATTCTTGTTGATTTCCCAGAAATGCCCAGTAAACCAGTGATCAAGAATCTCCCGAAAAGCTTTAACTTGTGGTAAAATAAACAGTACAACAAAGATAAAAGCCAAATATAAGGTTTTCAAAATGATCGCAAGGTAATTTCTCTTGAAATAGTCGTTTACTCTTTCTAACAATGACCAAAGTCTCTCATGTGAATTCCAAACCAGCCAAATTAGGGCAATAGCTGCCAAAAAAACAGCCTCTTGTTGATGATTCACCCAAAGAATTGGTAAACCAAGTATAGCTGTAAATAGTCCAATAAAAAGATATTTCCCGCTTTTTCGAAAAAAGAAAAATGTGACCCATAACCAGAAAATTAGCATCGAGCTAAAACTCGCTGCCAGGGTGTAATAGCTGAAATAACCAAAGCGATTTGTCCCAAAAAATAAAAAGCATATCAATGAACTCAAAAATGCCCAGTGATTTAGAAAACCAGCATATCGACCAAGCAAGAAGAGGACAACCACGCCAAGTCCGCAATATAGACCATGTAGCACGTCAATTTTACGAAGCATGGTAGTCGCGTTGCGATATTTTGAGCTACATAAAATCACCCCAGACATACTATATTGCCATAAACCACGATTTGATCTTCGAAATTGATCTGAGTTTTTCTCGCAAACCTTATAAGTTCGAGTCAGATGCTCCAAAGGGTCAACGGGGGGTTCCAAATATGGGCCAATATAATATCCAAGACAAGCAAAGGCAATAAAAACCAGCAAACATTGTTTTAAATTATTTTGGGCAACGAAAACAATCGTTATGGTTAATGTTAGCCATCCAAGTCCCCCCAAAACAGTCGTGGATACAATAAAATACTTAAAAAAGGGGAATAAATGATTAAGTGAAATCAGAGAAAGCAAGATCCATAAGCCCGAAGTGATAAATCCTATCGTATTTCTATATGGATTTCTAGCCTTAGTCATTTTCTCAATTTTTATGCCCATTATGGGTAAATTCAGGCACAATTTTCTGCAACTCATTCAGGATATTTTCCTTATCGTCAGCAAGGGCTAATTGAAACAGATTTTCCAAACCCGGGGAGAGTTTATCCCAGGGAACAAAGTGCTCTTTCGCGCTGTATATTTTGGGATGCTGGGTAGTTTCACTGTTTCCAATATCAATCAGAAGTTCTTCATATAGTTTTTCACCAGACCGTAGGCCCGTATATTCAATATCAATATCTTTACCAAGCACCAAGCCACTGAGTTCAATCATCTGGATCGCCAAATCGCGTATCTTCACCGGTTCTCCCATCGCCAGAAGGAACACCTCTCCGCCTTTTCCCAAAGCTCCGGCCTGAATAACCAAGCGGGACGCTTCCGGAATTGACATAAAATAACGCCTGATATCTTTATGGGTAATAGTGAGATTTTTACCTTCTTCCAGTTGTTTCCGAAAACGAGGGACCACTGATCCAGCGCTATCCAGTACATTTCCAAAACGCACCATGATGAACCTGGTGCGAACATCATCCTCATAAGAAAGCGCTTGCAATATCAATTCTGAAATTCTTTTGGTTGTTCCCATAACATTGGTCGGGCGAACTGCTTTGTCGGTTGAGATCAGTACGAATGTGCCAACGCCGCATTTCATTGCCGCTTTGGCGCAAGACAGTGTTCCTTTGACATTGTTAAGCACACCTTCCGAAATATTTGCTTCAACTAGTGGAACATGTTTGTAAGCAGCCGCATGGTAAATAGTTTCTACTTTATTCCCATTTAAGATCTTCTCCAGATAATCTTGATGCATGACCGATCCAAGACAGGGAAGAATATCAATTCCAGGATTGTTATCAGTGAGTTCAATATCTATGTTATAAAGTGCAAATTCATTTCGCTCAAGCAGAATCATTTTTTTGGGCTTTAGCTGAATAATCTGCCGGCAGAGTTCTGAGCCGATTGATCCGCCAGCCCCTGTCACCATCACAGTTTTGCCGGCAATATTTTCCTGCAGTAAAATCGGATCAGGCTCAACCTCTTCACGCCCAAGCAGATCAACAATATCGATCTTTCTGATTTCGCTGATGGACACTTTTCCCGAAATAATCTCTCCGATTCCAGGAATAGTCTTGATCTGTACACCCAGTTTCTGTATACCTTCGACAACCTCCCTGCTCTTTTTTTTCCCTGAGGAAATAGTGGCCAAAAGAATAGAGTCAACGCTGTGTTTCTTAATTAAACCCGGAAGTTTTTCAGGGCCATACACCTTAACCCCATGAACGCTTTGTTTTTGCAGTTGAAAATCATCATCAACAAATGCGATCACATTGTACCGGCTTTCATTGGATAGTGACTGGGCCAACTGGCAGCCGGCCTCTCCCGCACCATAAATGATAACACTTTCCCGATCTGAATCAATATTGGAATCAACCACGGCATTGTAGACCATCCAGCGAATAGTCAGACGCGCACTGACCATCAGGATAAGGGTTACAATAGAATCAAGGATAATCACAGAACGGGGCAACGGCGTAATCACCAATAAAAACCCTGAAAGAGCCAGCAACCCGGTACTTCCAATCGAAGCGATAAACGCTGTACCTAAAAATTCCAATCCTGTATACCGCAATACAGGTCGATATACCCCCGCTATCCAGAAAAATATCAACTTGATAGGAAATAGTAAAAACAGCTGGGTTTGATATCGTGGTATCCAATTCAGAGCATCAAACAGATCAAATCTCAAAACAAACGCAGCGTAGATTGAAATTGCGAAAACGAAAAGGTCAATCAACCGAAATATCCACCGTTTCGCACCTCGGCCTATATCAACATAAAATCGATTTATGATAACATTTACTATTTTCATTTTGTAGCAAATTGGTATAACAGTAACGAAAATTTCGCCATTCCAAGCTGAGCCGATTGTCGCCAACTGTTGCCACAGCGTGGAAAGACAAGGTTCTTTTTGGTCATCACTGGCTTAAAAAAAGAAAGCGCGGAGTCGGTTCAACGGTCGTACCCGATTGCAATTATGTAAATCGGAGATGCCTGCGTAGCGGTAATAATAGCTGAGAAGGAGACGTATCCGCAAGGCGTCTTTTATCCAAACCTTCCCAAATTGTAAATTTCCCCCACCCGCGGAAACTTCTAATTTGCGAATATAAATATTTTAATATAATGATTCATACGTTTAATGCGATACGCTATCCCGACGCACAACCTTCAAAAAGGTCAGAAAGATGATTTTCAAATCCAGCCATAAAGACTGCTGATTCAGATATTCAACATCCAGCTTAACCTTATCGGGAATCAACAATTCATCACGACCATTGACCTGCGCCCAGCCAGTCAAACCAGGTAAAATCTTATCAACACCTTTTTCCGTCCGCAGGGCAATCAAATCATCCTGATTAAATAATGCAGGTCGGGGACCAACAAAACTCATTTCACCCCTTAAAATACACCAAAATTGGGGCAACTCATCCAAGCTGCTTTTCCTTAAAAAATCACCAACTGGCGTTAAAACACTGCCCGGATCCACTAACAAATGGGTTGCCACAGCAGGCGTTTCCACTTTCATACTGCGGAATTTCGGCATCTTGAAAAGAGTATTATTCATGCCTATCCGATCTGACCAGTACAATGCGGGCCCTTTAGACGTCAGTTTAACCAAAATGGCAACAACGACAATAGGAATTATCAATAGACTGGCGGCAATCAATGCCAGGAACAGATCAAAGAGTCTTTTCATTTTTTACAAATGCAGCCACAGTTTTGTTAAGCTGCTCATCCATCGTTATTACCGGCTGCCAACCGAGCAAGTCTCTAGCTTTGGAACTATCCACCTGCAGCGAGCCAAATAAACGATTCGCCACATCTCCCTTGCCAATTAACTTGGCCGCAAAACTCATTAAACCCGTCGGAACTGAAAGCAGCCGCGGATCTTTACCCAAAGCATCTGCCACCTTACGCAACAATTGCGTGGTCGACACATCCTCCCCATCAGAAATCAAAAACACCTGATTGGCCGCTTTACGCGATTGAGAGCGATCCGCACACAAGGCAATAAAACTCACCAGATTATCCAACGCCACAAAAGAGCGTTTATTGTAGATAGCACCCAAGGGTAACGGCACGCCTCTGCGAAGCCAATTGATCATCGAGGCAAAATTAGCTTTCACCCCAGGTCCATAAACCAGCGGTGAACGAATAATCACCACTTCCATGCCCGTTTTTTTTGCCAACACCTGTAAACCCTGTTCGGCTTCATATTTGGTCAAACCGTAAGGATCTGTCGGAATAAATTCATCATCGGGTTTAAAAACAGAAGGCCGCCTCCGAGGGAAGGTCACCTCTCCATTCACCTTTATTGAACTCAGAAAGACAAAGCGCTTTACCCCCGCATCAGCAGCCAGCTCCGCTAAAGCCAAGGTCGCATCCCGATTCAACTTTCTAAACTCGGCTAAAGGGTTTGAGGACTGATCTTGCATCATATGCACCCGAGCCGCAGCATGAATAACTACATCCACACCACTAAACACGGCATTTATTGCCCCCTCTCGATCAATCTCACCCAAATCCATCACAACCTGCTCAACCTCAGCAGGCAAGCCCGTCGACACTTTTCGAACAAGTGCTTTTACTTGAGACCTATTGGCCACTAACTCTGAAACCAATGCCCGCCCCACAAAACCGGTTGCCCCCGTCACTAACATTATGGTAAATTCCCCTCGAATTTTCGCCTTCTCTCCACCGCGATTTCTGGAAATGTAGTTCCGATCTTCTCCTTCAATGCTTCCTGCACATGTGGCTCACCATGCACGAGACGGATAAGCGAAGGCTTTTTCCGAATCCCTTTAATAAAGCGCAGCAAATTGTCCTGACCGGCAAAGGCGTAATAGCCACTGATGGTTTCCACACCGGCAGCAATCGTGTATTTCTTGTTGTCAATCTGGACATATCCGTTTTGGGGACCGTACTTTTGAATTTTCCGCCCGATGGTGCTTATGGCTTGATAGCCGACGAATAGAATTTCCGTGCGGGGGTCCACAATCAGAGCTTCAAGATAGTCGACGATGCGACCTCCACTGCACATTAAAGTGGACCCCAACGTCAAGACAATATCTGAAATAAATAAGGTGGTTTCAATCTCATCCGATATTCATCGAAGCTTTCATGGATGAAACGCCTTTTTATGCTTTGCTCCTCTTGAATCGGCG
>Ga0307989_1000314_pt1 | contig 33140 bp, 27 predicted proteins | sample EllFjometagen185_FD_203164 | JGI IMG/M metagenome (GOLD analysis project Ga0307989, IMG submission 203164) | Marine microbial communities from Ellis Fjord, Antarctic Ocean - #185 | ecosystem: Environmental > Aquatic > Marine > Unclassified | place: Southern Ocean | collected 2014-10-08 | reverse complement strand
TACAGTTAAAAAGAAGATCAATTGCTTCTTCAATTTTATTATCAATTCTATCTGCAACCTGGTTAATAGCTTTCGCTTCCAAGTTTAATTCATCTTTAATGAATTTTACAATATCCATGCTAACTCCATATTTTCTTTCTATAGTGGCAGACCATTGTTCTGCCTATTTCCTGACAGTTCGATGAACTATCACTACATAACATAACGCATAACATTATTTATTCAAATAAATAAATTACATCATTATTTTGCAATGAATAAATTCCTTTTTAACCAATTCTATTCTTAATTTCTTGGAATATTGCTCTCAAATAGCCATTTCAATTCATTGTGTTTGATATATGAACTAATTCTATGTAACGATTTCTCATTTCTAACAATATGATCATAAAATGACCTTTGCCATTCAAATGGTATATCGAATGATTTTCTAATTTCCTTTGTAATTATCCCTTTTAGAGATTTCATTACTGTTGATATCAAACCATATTGTTTCTTTTCAGTCTCGTTATTGATTTTCTTCAATATAATGATCAAATGAATATGATTCGGCATTACTTTATAAATTTCAATTTCTATATTATCATAATGATTTGGGATTTCACGACATTTAGAATCAGCTATCTTACCAAGCTCATTTAGTTCCATTATTTCATTGGATATTTCACCAAAATATTCAACGAAATTCTTTGTGCAAATCGTGATGTAGTAATATCCTGTATTGGAATAGTTATAATTTTGTAACCTATTCTTTTTTCTTTTATTCAGTTTCTTCATTTCTTTTCGTAGTGGTAGAACATTGTTCTACCTTCTTTCTGACAGTTCAATGAACTGTCACTACACAAACAATTCGTAGTGGTAGAACATTGTTCTACCTCGTTTCTGACAGTTCGATGAACTGTCACTACATAAAAAAACGGGCAGAATTAATCATCTGCCCATTCTACAAATCTCTATTTCTTTGCTTTTATCTCTTGCTGAATATCTTTTACAATTTCTCCAATTGTTTTGCTGCCGAGATCACCTTCACCATGACGACGAACAGAGACAGTTCCTGATTCCATCTCCTTCTGCCCCACAATAAACATATAAGGTATCTTATGCATCTCAGCTTCTCTTATCTTGTATCCTATCTTTTCATTTTTGAAATCAACTTCACTTCTTATGCCGCTTTTTTTTAATTCAGCATTCACTTGCTTAGCAAATTCAATGTAATTATCCGAAATCGGCAGAACCTTAACTTGAATCGGACATAACCAGATAGGGAAATTCCCGGCATGATATTCGATCAGGGTTCCGAAGAATCTTTCCATTGATCCAAGCAGTGCACGGTGCACCATAAATGGTCGGTGCGGTTGATTATCTTCTCCAATGTATTCCATATCAAACCTGGAGGGAAGGTTGAAATCAAATTGGATTGTAGAGCATTGCCATGAGCGGTTTAAAGCATCTTTGATCTTAATATCTATCTTAGGTCCATAAAAAGCTCCACCACCTTCATCAACATCATAATCAATCTTAAGTTTTTCTAAAGCTTTCCTCAATGCAGCAGTTGCTTTATCCCAATCAGCTTTTTCTCCAACAGCTTTTTCTGGCATGGTTGAAAGATATATCTCGAAATCCTCAAATCCGAAAGCTTTAAGTATATTCAAACTAAATTCAATAACTTCCTCGATCTCATTATCAAGTTGATCTGGAGTACAAATAATATGTGCATCATCCTGGGTAAATCCGCGAACGCGCATTAAGCCATGAAGTGAACCGGAATTTTCATACCTGTAGACCATTCCCATTTCAGCATATTTAATTGGAAGCTCACGGTAACTTCTCTTTTGGTTTTGATATATAGCAATATGAAAAGGGCAATTCATCGGTTTGAGATAATATTCCATGTCATCCACTTCTATAGCACTGTACATGCTTTCTTTATAGAATTCCAGATGCCCGCTTTTTTCCCAAAGTCCGGCTTTTCCAATATGCGGAGTATTCACCAAGCTATAACCATCTTCAAAATGACGCTTCTTCCAATAATCTTCTACTATTGAGCGCATCATCGCACCGTTTGGGTGCCATAATACAAGTCCGGGGCCAATCTCATCTGAGAATGAATAAAGATCAAGTTCCTTCCCAATTTTACGATGGTCTCTTTTCTTGGCTTCTTCCAAATTATGCAAAAAAGTATTGAGTTCTTTATTGGAAGGAAAACTCACTCCATAGATCCGTTGGAGCATTTTATTTTTGGAATCTCCACGCCAGTATGCACCGGAAGTTTTAAGAAGTTTCATCGCTTTTATCTTTCCAGTATCGGTGATATGTGGTCCTCTACAAAGATCAGTAAAATTTCCTTGAGTATAAGCTGAGATCACTTCATCATCAGGAATTTCTTCCAATAATTCCAGTTTATAATCTTCTTTCAGGTCAGAAAAAAGTTTAATTGCTTCTTTCTTTGAAAGCTCTTGTCTTGTATATTCAGCATTATTTTTAGAAAGTTCTTTCATCTTCTGTTCGATCTTTTCCAGGTCTTTATCTGTAAATGGAACTTCTTTATCAAAATCGTAATAGAATCCATTTTCAATTGCCGGTCCTATTGTAACCTTAATGATAGGGAAAAGTTCTTTCACCGCTTGTGCAAGAAGATGGGCAGTACTGTGCCAATATACTTCCTGTCCCTCTTTGCTATCAAATTTAAAAAGCTTGATCTTTGCATCATTGGCAATCTTATAATCAAGATCTACAAGTTTTCCATTTACTTCTGCTACAATAGTCTGCTTTGCTAATCCATGACTAATACTTTCTGCAATTTCAAGCGAAGATATGTTTTTTGGATGTTCTTTTACAGAACCATCCGGAAATTGTATTTTTATATTCATTACTTCCTCTTATTCTTCTCTTTTTTTATCTTTCCGAAGTTTCCTATAAAGGAATTCTTTCAACCAAAATTCGGAAAGTTTTCTTTCAAACAATCATCATCGCTATTAAATATTTTTCAACTTTCCGAATCTTCTCTCGTGTGTGCTTTGAAAGAAAAGCTTCGGAATATATGTTTTTATTCTTCTCTTTTAGCAATTTTCTTTTCTATCATTTCAGCTGCATTCTCAAGAGCTTTTTCAGGAGTTAACATTCCTCTAACAACTTTCTCAATAACATGCTCTTCCAAATATTTACGTGTCTCGAACCACTCACTTATCTGAGGCTCGAAAGTGGCATAATTCAATTGATCGTAAACAGATGCAATTTCAGGATTACCGGCAATTCTATCTTTTAAAGCATCAACTTCCATCGCACTTTTACGAACCGGCATATAATAGGTTAATTCACTCCATCTTGCCGTCTGCTCTGTATCCGTGAACCATTTTACGAATTCCCAGGCAGCTTTTTCTTTCTTCTTATCTTCTTCATTCTTAAAGATAACCACATTCGTACCACTGATGAGATTCTGCTTGGTTTTATTTACTGGAACAGCAGAAATTCCCATATTAAATGTAATTCCCGTTCTTAACATGAATGCCATAGAAACACTGGAATCCTGATAAAAAGCAACTTTCTGTGCTGTAAAATCTTTCTGCCCTTCATAACCAGGAGAGAGATAACCAGTTTTATCCTTTGTTAAAATATCAGTTAAAAAATTCAAAGCTTGCACACCTTCCTTACTATTGAATAAAGGTGTTTTATTATCTTCACTCATTATTTTCCCACCTGCCTGTAAAAGAAGATTTTCAAAATGCCATGCATTAATTTTTATTGTTGTACCAAACTGATCTAACCTACTATCTCCATCTGTATCCTGTGTAAGTATCTTACAATAATCTCTAAATTCTTCCCATGTTTTTGGAGGTCTGTCAGGATCCATATCATTTTGGAATAACATATCTTTATTATAATATTGAACCATTACACTTTTATTAAATGGAAAAGAAACCAACTTTCCATCCATTTTATTACTATTAATGAAAACCGGATAGATATCATTAATTTCTTCCTGACCGAAATTAGGATCATCATTAATAAATTCTTCTATTGGAACAATTACATCGCCTTCCAGCATATTTGCTATCCATGCTTCATATGCTTGTGCAACATCCGGCTGATTCCCAGTTTGGATAGATGCCATTAGTTTTTGTGAAAGAGCTGTATAATTTCCCATATTAACAGATGTTACATGAATATCAGGATGTGTATCATTAAATTTATTTACTAATTCTGCTAATGCATCACCTAAAGGTCCGCCCATTGCCTGCCAGAAAAGGATTTCAGTTACATCAGAATTTACAGTTTCTTTTTTTCCACAACCTAATATAATCAAACTAATTAAAATTATTAGTAATGCTATTTTCTTCATTTATAACTCCTTAAAGATTTTTTGGCAAATTAAAATGTGATATTCCTAAGTCAATATAATTTTGAAGTTAGGTCAATCACCATTTTTTTATTTACATTATCTATCTTATTTTGATAAATAGAATTCATAAGTGAATAAGTTCTATAATATTGTGTTTTTACACGAATAAAAATATAATTGTAGTCTTTGCGAGTAATCTTCTTGCTGAAATAAACGAAGCAATCTATTTTAATAAGTTAGTTATAGATTTAGATTGCTTCGGAAGAATTTCTTAGTGAGAATCCTCGCAATGACAATTCAGGATTATGTTGAATTATTATAATAAACAAAATGGAAGAGGACATTATGAAAAGAATCGAATTTTCTGAAGCAAATGCTAAAACTAAACATCCAGCTAAAGTTGTGGTGGCAATAGTAAAAGATAAAAATGGTAAATTCAATCCGATCACCTTGGAATGGTATATGAAAACTTCAATTAAACCACCCATGTTTGCCATCTCAATTGGTCACACACGATATTCTTATGAATGTATCCAGCAAAACCGTTTTTTCAATCTTTGCTTTCCATCAAAAGAAATGATTGAAGCAACTAAACTATGGGGTTCGAAATCCGGTAAAGATATGGATAAACTGGAAATTGCTGGACATGACTGGTTTGATGGCAGATTAGCAAAATATCCAATTATCAAAGATGCGAAAGCAACCTTTGAATGCCAGGTTATTACGCAAGTGAAAAGCGGTGATCATACAATTTTTGTAGGAGAAGTAAAATATAGCTGGTTGGATGAAGAAAAGGAAGTACAGACGGTTAAGGATTTGATGTAGCACTTTAACCACGAATTTACACGAATAGATACGGATAAAGATTTGCGTAGTGGAAGATCGCCGATCTGACTTTTTTGACATAGCTCAGATACACCACCCAAGGCAGACAAATCCTGTTTGAGTGTGTACGTTCAAGAGTGAATGTATCTCTTTATTTCAACAATAAACACTTCTTGGAAGCAATAACCTTCTTATCAATATTCAATTGATAGAAATATATTCCTGATGCGACAGGGTGATCGTTTTGATCTGTTCCATTCCAGGTAACTTGGTTAATTGGTGAATTAGTTAACTGGTTAATTGGTAATGTTTTTATTTTCTGACCTCTGATGTTAAAGATATTAATTTCGGCGGTTTCAGTGTTTTCGGTGCTTAATGAGAAAGAGATCGTTGTTTCTGGATTAAACGGATTAGGGTAATTAGAAAGAATCTCAATTGGTTCTACCAATTCTTCATCTGCCGATGTTGGTTCTAAATATAATTTTTGAGTATAAATTCCGTAGATTGAGAATAAACCTTCTTCTCCCGTCATTGTTGATCTTCCATCTCTCCAGCAAATGTAAGCATCAGTACCATTCACATAAACTTGCGGATAATCTTGTTCCATAATTTGATCACAAATTGTTATACCAGATAAACCATATTGCAGTTCTCCATCAGGGCTTACAAGTTGAGCTATTATGTGCGTAGTTTGATTTATAAAATAATGTTCCCAAACTACCAAAACATCTTGTTCTACAGAAGCAATAACAGGATCGCAATGCGTATATTGAGTCCAATAAGAGAGTCTAATTCCTTCCTCTTGCCAGAGAGTTTCTCCATTCTCATTAAAATTTTGTATATAATAATTGAAATAATTCCCATCAATGTATTCGTTCCATACAATATAGAAAGCATCATTATAATGAACATTGAAATTATTAATATTTTCTCCCTCAATTAAAGGGATTCCTCCTTCCTGCCAAAGTAGGTTACCCTCATAATCAACTATCTGTCCATAAATAGTATCTTCACTATTATCAATCCAAGAGATAAATAATCCAGTCGGAATAAGTTCAAATTTAATATAATTTGTATAATTTGAATTACCCGTTATGTGCAATCCATTATCCGACCAACCTACTGCACTATTACCATCTTCATCTATTAATTTTACTTTTACACCCGTATTGGGGTAATCAATACTTTTCCAAATATAAAACCTATCTAATATATCAAGCATATAGCAGTTTTCAGATTCACCAGAAATTACAATACCATTTTCAGCCCATTGCTTTTCACCATTAATTATTCTCTGACCATAAATTACAGGATTCATAAAATCAGAATAATCCTCCCATCCAATATAATATTCATCTATACCAGAATTGTTAACAATAGAAATATTAGGGTCATCTGAGGAAAAATCTGAAGATGTTAAACAAACTCCAGAACTACTAGACCACAAATAATTACCGGATGTATCTATACCTTGAGCAAAGATTTGATCAGTATTTTCTCTTCTTTCAGACCATACAGCAGCAATTGTTTCTGAATTCTCTCCATAAACTGCTTCTAGATATTCTTGATCTGATTGTGTATCAGATGTTATTGGGATTCCATTTTCTGAGAATATATTGGTTCCATCATCGTTTAATATTTGAAAACGAATCTGTGAATCATTCATGTTTTGGTTTTCAAGCCATAACATAATTGGATTATCTCCATTTGAAAGAAGTTGGATATCAGAAGCAAATCCTGATAACCCAAAATACATTTCCTCACCATTTTCTTCAAGATATATATTTCCATCTCCATCAATTATTTGATGAATTAATGATGGTAAATCGCTTGTGTTGTCCAACCAGCATAAATAATATTTTTGATCATTTACAGCTAATGATGAATATAAATTATAGTCATTAGATTCATTAGAATGGAATATAATTAATCCGTCTTCAAAAAGGAGATCACCATTTTCGTCTATTTTTTGAACTATGATTCTATTTTCATTATAGCTATTATCATAATCCCTCCAACTTATTATACAACCGCCAACAGGATCATCTTTTAAATTAACCGAATTCTTATTTAGATCATAGTTAGATTCATATACAATAATGCCTTCATCTCCCCATAATTTATTTCCATCTAAATCTAATTTCTGAGAAAAAATTGTATTACTAATTAACCAGACAAGTATTGGTTGTGAATCTGAGGGACAAATTGTCATAATTCTTTTTATATAACCTTCTTCTGAAATAATTATTGGTGCTTCCCAAATGGAATTCCCGGTAAAGTCTGCTTTTTGCATACGAATTTTTTCCCAACCGCTTTGTGCTTCACTTCTCCAAGAAATGTAATATTCATCTGTTATAGTTAAACAAACTTTAATCTCTCGAATATAATCTTCTCCATTAAAAAGTAAAGTTCCATAATATCCCCAAAGTTTATTCCCGTTTTCGTCAATTCTCTGCAAGTAAATGTCATCATATAAAGAAGATGCTACAATAATTCCATTTAACCCATCAGAATGTACGTCAAAAAAATAGGCAGGTAAACTTATTCCCTGTTCCCAACCGGCTGCAATAGAACCGTCCGCTAATAATCTTATTCCTTTAATATCAGATTGATATGTTTCTTTCCAAAAAATGTATAATCCACCATCATTATGTTTAATTATTTGTACATCATAACTATATGGTCCGCTTTCCTCCAGTAATATTCCTTCTTCACCCCAAAGCAAATCACCGTTTGCATTTATTTTCTGAACACGGATTTGGGATGAATAGACTTCGATAGCATCATAATCCTGCCAACATACAATTACGGAATTATTAGTAGAAGAAATTGCAATTGGATTGGATTGTATTGTCTCAGGATTGTAAACTTCCAAACCAGTTTCTTCCCATAATGAATTTCCATTTTCATCAACTTTCTGAGCATATATTCCGCGAACTCCATTACGAGTATCAGTCCAAACTGAGACAAAAGTTTCATCATCACAAGCTACAGAAGTTTGATTCCATACAATATTTTCTCCCTGACGTACCGGAACTCCATCATCCTGCCATTGAACTTGTGCAAAAGAAAGAGTGTAAATTGAAATTAGAAATGTAATTAATAAAATCTTTTTCATAATTAGCTCCATTTTGTTGGGGATAGATTAACATTCTGAAATAAATTTTTCTTCTTGTTACGAAGTTGAACTTCTTAATGTTCTTATTAGCAAAGCTAAGCTTTATATTCAACTACTTTCCCAAGTACAACTTAGGAACGAGTAACAATAGTCAAGACTTTCATATCATTTCAAAAGCAAACATGTTCATAAGTCGATGTATCTCAGACACTCCTGTCTGAGCAAACACGTTCAAGATTGAACGTGCAACAATATTGTTAGCTTTATTTCAACAATAAACACTTCTTGGAAGCAATAACATTCTTATCAATATTCAATTGATAGAAATATATTCCAGAAGCTACTGGTTGTTCATTCTCGTCTGTTCCATCCCAGGTTACATTGTTTATTCCTTCCCGAATGCTTTCGTGACTAATTTCTAATTGCTTTATCCTTTGTCCTTTGATGTTAAAGATATTAATTTCGGCGGTTTCAGTGTTTTCGGTGTTTAATGAAAAAGAGATCGTTGTGATCGGATTGAATGGATTAGGGTAATTACCTATTAGTTTAGTTACATTTGGTAACAGCTCTCCATCGTTTCCAACTTCACCAGCTACCGGTGGGAAAATAATATAATCTATCCAGGCACTATCATCGCCGCCTGTTACTCCACCATCCTTAAAATATTCCCACTTAAATGTATGAAAACCAGCGTTAACTTCATAACTAGATTCACTCCAGTCAACTTCCCCAGACCATTCATCTTGCAGATTATTATCTATAAAGAATTTGAGATAATCATAATTTAATTCTGATGATACATTTTTCCAAAAACTTATCTCACCTTCAGAAGATATTTCTAATTCAAGAGATATGGCGGATGTACTATTGTTTCCAATAGCTCCTGATTTAGCAGAAAGTACACCTTCGTATGCATCGACGTCAATTATCCAATTCTCATTTCCACCTTGCTGCCAATCAAACATAGAGAAATCACCACTTTCAAAATCTTCTATCAAGAGTCCGATAACTAAAGTAAATTCTTCTGAAAATGTAAATTCATTATCAGCAGTAATTTCTAAACTGAAATCAATTGTATCTCCAGCTTGTGCATCTTCACTAACTTCTACTGAACAAATAATTATGTTTTCAGTTTCATCAGCATTTAGAGAATCGATAAGAACCGCTAAATTTGTAATTGTTATATCAGGATTAGAAGAAGAAATGGATGGAATTAAATTATAGAGGTCTGCCCCACCGAGATTGTGAATTTCAACTTCAAGTTCTGCAGTTTCTCCAGGATCAAGAACATTATTCTCTCCATCAATAACTTCAGTACCGGTCATCTCCAATACTGCATTGTAACCAATTAGACCAATATTTGTATACCATTCACCCTCATCTGCTGTGATTACAATATTGATCTCAATTAAATGTTCATCAGGAATGGCATTCATTACATCAAAGTCAAATGCATCAATCAGTTCCACAGTCCCCCCACTAGTAATTATTCCAATACTCTCAGTGTTGTCATTGATTGTTATAAAATCATCGTTAGTGGATATTTCAACTTCAATGTTATGGATATCTCCTAAATTTCCATACTCTTGCAAAGTTATACTCAATATCGTATTTTCACCAAATTCAACTACATCATCATTGCCAGAGATAACAGATAATTCGCTAACATCAACAAAATTACCTGGCGGAATCACCTGCAATTGATGCATCTGTGTAGGTCGATTAAAACCACTGATATACAATTCAGCTTCTCCAGGAATGATATAATTTGGATCAGTAGGAATTTCAGCGTTTCCAGCTAAATCTGTAATTGCAGTTCCGATAAGTTCTCCATTTTGCAAAATCGTGCATTGCATACCTTCAACAGGAATTCCGTTATTAAGAATTCCCACATCAAATGTATCTACTCCCAAAAATATTACGTTAGAAAAATTAACATCAAGTTCGATAGGCTCATCCGTCCAAATAGGGGTTGCGCTTCCACCTAGAACGTTACAATCGTAAAAACACCAGCGAATAGCACCTTCTTCATGTTGCCCGGGAGCTGTAAGCCAAGGTGCAGTTTCTGTCTTAGATTCCATATGAGCACGACCTATACGATGATATTTATCTGTATAAAGTGCATCAATAAACTCACGATGAATGTGAGCTGATGGTCCTTCTGTTTGACCTTCATTAAACCACCCGTAACGAGAGTTTCCAACAAATGCCGTTAGGAAATTTTCAATATTTATCATCCTTTCCCCAATTCCATCATTGTGATCAAAAGAGCCACAATTACAACCATGAGTATATACAAATGTATAATTATGATCCACACCATTTACCATATTAAAATTAGTATTTGTAATATCTGAATTATTCAATCTCATGGCATATTCGTAGTTAGAATGACCTGCATGATGAATAAAAGAGTGTCCTTCATTGATTTCTGCAATTAATTCATACCCCGTCCATGTTCCTAAATCTCTATCATACATTGTTGTAATATTATGGTCTTCCGGAATTCCTGTAGTTTCATAACCATTCTCATTTTGATAACCTATTAACAATTCAATATAGTCAGCACCCCAAGTTAAGGGATCGTTATACATGTTTTCACCAACAAGAAGTGGATCACGAAGTTCACCAAGTACCGGTTGTGTCTGGTATGAAATTGTTTTGTTCAACATATTTTCTAGATCTGTTACGCTACTGAATGAAAACCGTGCAACAGCAACTTCGGGATAAAGATCATCTTCACCGATTTCACCCCAACTATTATCTCCATCATCATTCCAATTTCCATCTAAAGCCGAATAATAGAGATCTGATGGGATGCCGTTATCCTCATAACCGGTTCCAGAATCTACTGTACAATAAAATCCACGATATGGAACATGCTCCACATCACCAGCAAGTAGAACGTACTCAATTTCATGTTCCTGATATTCCTGGATTATGTAATTCCTAATCTTTTCCTGTTGATCCTGACCAGTCATTGACGAATAAATATCTTCAACTGTTTTTAATTCCGAGATCATTCCCTGTTGAAGATAAACTTCTCGCATTTCGTTAAAGTTATCTTCAAACTGTGCAGGGGTAATTATAAGCAGTTGATATTCACCTTCACGGGATTGAACCACTGGATAGCGATTAATCAGGGTTGGATTTTGTGCAATTCTACTTACTCTTGATAGCGCATTTTCGCTAGATTGCAAATTGTCTAATGCACTTTGTGCTTTAGTATTTGTTTTTGTGTTAATTGTAATTGTAACTTCTTCATAATATGAAAGTAATCCCGTTTCTGGGATATATGTAACTGGTGTGAATGTGTTAAGAGCTATTGAATATCCATGTAAGAATTGTGTGGTCAACTCACCGTTCAGCTTTTGAGGATATACCATTGAAGAGCTGTATAGGGTGTTATCTTTAATAAATTCATTCGAACTTGGCATAGAAACAGGTCTAACTTGCTGTTTTGGATATAAAAGATGAGATCCCGGAATTTTTATTTCATTACTTCCTGCTATATCAATTGATTCTGCAATTTCTCCTGGAGGTAGTAATAGTGTGATCGCTCTATATGGAAGAACAGGTTCACCTTTTTTTGCCTGTTGCTGAGTATTCTCAAATTCTATTGTTTGATAATTTCCAATTTCAGAAATTTTATAATTACTAAAATGATATGTCTTTTGAATTACACTGGCATTCAACCAAATTGATGAAATGATTAATAAAATGATAAATGTTTTCTTCATAATATATTCCTTTGCTTTATTTTTAATAAATATTATGCAAATTTCGAGCCAACGGTTTAATTAAATTATTAGCATAATATACAAATTCACAATCAACCTTCAGATACAAATAGATTTACTTAAATCCTACCTGAAGATCGATTAATGGGATAATTTTTGTACTTCTCTGCAACGTTGAAGGATAATCCGAATAGCTTAATTTATATCCTGCAGATAATGCGAATTTGCGATTTATTTTCCAAATAATGAGTAATTTATGCTCATAAGAAAATTCACAATACTCTTTATCCATGATGAATTTATCAATATCTACCAAATATTCAAATTTAGGTGAAATATTACCTCTCACGTCAAAACCAACATTGAACATAATATTTTCATGATAAATAGAAGTTCTGTTGTAAACAATCGGCATATCTATTGTAGGAAAATCACTATCGCCTACTGTTAGTGCTACAGAAAAACCTATCTTAGGTATGAAGTTGAAATATTCATTGTATCTATAAGAAAGCATAAACTGATTATTTAGAACAAATATTTGAGGGATTATTGAATTATCGGGTAAAATGCCAAATGCACCTTCTTTTGCCATGACATTTAAAAAGAGAGTTGGGTAAATTAAACTATGTTTTGATGCGAACTTCCAACCATCAAGATCTCTCCAGAATTTTTTTACTGTTATATTGGGCATAACAAGATCAGCAAGAGCATATGTAGAGAGTTCGGTAGTTTCATTTAAACCGTAACTAAGTGGTTGGAAAAGTCCAACTTCCCATCTTCCCTGCGGTAACACATCAGTTGTTCCCTTCGACCAAATTGCGGTTTCTGCTAACAAAGACAAAGAAACACAACTAATCACTAAAAATATTATTATCTTTTTCATGTTACCACTCCAATTCCACAGTTACGGGACAATGATCGGAGAACTGCCTTGTATCCTGATGGGTTGAATCCGAATTTGCTATCCAACCTGTGTTATTATTCGTGAACAAATAATCCAGTTTGCGATTCCAGTCAATATCAGCAATTTCGGGATCATAATCATCCTCATCTGAAAGATTAATATAAATAGAGTGCGTATAATATGGACTGAAATAATCATCAACTTCTTCAAATAGAACATATTCATCAGGAGAGAGATCGGGATGATAATCAGCATAGAATTCAACCATATCGTCTGTATCATAATCCTCCACTTCGTAATCTCCACCTAAATCATCAGGACGATCAGGAAAACCTTCTTCTAACCAATTTAATGAATTAGGTGGGATTGCGTTGAAATCACCTCCTGCAACGAATAGTAACCCTTCAGTATTAAGATCATCCAACTCACCTTTAAAAATATCGATCTGTTCTTTTTTTGTTCCATCTTTGGAATATGCTGAAGCATGAATATTGAGAACCTGCAATTCCTCATCACCAATTTGTATCCTTGTTTTCAAGATATTCCTGCGAAGATAAAAATATTGCGTTAATCCATCTTGATCAATCAGCGGAAGCGCTATCCTTTCGGCATCGGTAATTCTCCATTTGCTCATTATTGCATTACCAGAATTCATCCTTCCCAGACCATCACTTGGAACGAAGTCAGCTTTCCATTGCGATGCATAAGCTCCATAATTCAGGTCAGTCGCATCTAAAATAAATTGCATTTGATCTACATAAGCACTGCGTTTGCTATCAATATCCAATTCCTGAAGCAAGATAATATCGGGTTGAACAGTATTTATATAATCTGCAATATTCTCTGTGTTTTCGATAACAATAGATTCATCCATAAGAACTTCATCTCCCCAACCATCGAAGAAGAAATCTATCCGGGCTCCTCCAAATTTTATGTTCCAGGTCATAATTTTCAAAGACGCAGGATTATCTGGAGCATGCGTAATAACTTTTGCTTTATACATTCTAGCATCTTCCAGATCATCGAAGTTTGTATTAAAAATGTCACAACCGCTAATAACTATCAAGATCATAACTAATAGAACTAAATACTTTTTTTTCATAGAATCTCCTTTTTAAATTTCCTTTCCGAAGCTTCCTTTTTAGAATTCTCGCAAGTAAGATTCGTAAAGTTTTATTCAATTACATTATTTCACTTTTCTATTAACCTTCCGAATCCTCTGATATAAAATAATTTGAAAGAAAGGCTTCGGAATGTGAATTAATTTTTATTCGATATTCACTCTCTCTAGATCTAAGAACAAAGAACAACGATTAACGAATGTTTAAAAATACTATACTCCATAAATCTCAAATCGTTGATCTTTATTCGTTATTCAATCTCTTTTCAATCTATATTTCTTATTTCCTTACAAACAAAAATACTAAATAAACCAAATACAAAAAAACAAAAAGCGCAGCTTCAATTTTTGTTAGCTTATGCTTTTTACCCACAAACATACTTGTAAAAAGCATAATAGTTATGACACAAAGAAATATGAAATCAATATTTAGTGTAACATCATAATGTATGGGAGCAATAAGTGAACTCACACCCAAGACAAGAAGAATATTAAACAGATTAGAACCAATAACATTACCAATTGCCAGGTCGTTCCTACCTTTTTTTATGGCGATTATTGATGTTACAAGCTCTGGAAGAGACGTACCTAATGCTACAATCGTAAGACCAATAAATTTCTCACTTACGTCAAAATGAAGTGCAATTTTAACTGCATTATCCACAACAAGTTTCCCACCAAAAAACAAACCAATAATACCAAAGAACATCATGATAAATGTAACAAAATAAGAATGTTCTTTAATGTCTGAACCTAACAATGGTTTGGCTTTTAAAAAAACAATAACGTAAATAAAAAATATTGTGAGAAAAGCAATAAGAATAATACCATCAAAAAATGATAAATCAGAATTCCATAAAGCTAAAACAAAAACTAATATTGTAGCAACTAATAAAAATGGGATCTCTTTAAGAATCGTGTTTCTTTGAACTACTATTGTCGAGATTAATCCAGCAACACCTAACACCATGAGGATATTAAAGATATTGCTTCCTAAAATATTACCAAACGTAATCTCATGATGTCCACCAACGCTGGCAAAAATATTTACAATCAATTCAGGAGCTGAAGTTCCAAAAGCTACAATTGTTAAACCAATTGCTATTTCAGATATTGACATCTTCTTAGCAAGAGAAGATGCACCATCTATTAAGAAATCAGCACCTTTTATCAGGATTACAAATCCAATTAATAAAATTAATATCGGAACTAACATTTTTTTCCTTTAACTATTAAATTATACATCTATCAATTTTGTTGATTCATACTGAGAAGCAACAAAAAGATTTAGATTTTTATCTTTTTTAATCAGAAAATCTTTCATCAATTTTTCTGCCTTTTTGGGTAAATTATTTTCTTCGCTCAGATGTGCAAGAATTATATTTCTTAATCCTGGATGATAAACTTTTTTTATCACATCAACAGCTTGTTCATTAGAAAGATGCCCTTGCTTACTCTTGATCCTTTGCTTAAGATGAGGAGGATATGAGCCGCTGATTAGCATATTAACATCATGATTACTTTCTAAAATTATTGAAGTAGAATCTCTGAGTTGTGTGATCATTAAATTGGAACTGAAGCCAAGGTCTGTTGCAATAGCCAATTTCCGAGATTCATCACCTATCTTCATTAATGTAAAATTGCTACCGTCCACTACATCATGGGAAGATTGGAATGCCCTGATCTTAAGATTCCCTATAATAAAGGTAGATCCATTTTCAAAATGGATAACACCTGCTGGTAATTTGCCTAAACGTTCCTTACAAGCTTGATATGTATCTTTTGTAATATGTAGTGGGATATGTAATTTTCGACAAATAATTCCTGCACCACGAATATGATCACTGTGTTCATGACTGATAACAATTCCATCCATTTTATTTTCATCGAGATTAATACTTTGAATGAAATTAGTAATTTTCTTGCCACTTAATCCCGCATCGAGAAGTATTTTTGTGTTCTCGGTTCTTATCAGGATTGAATTCCCTTTGCTGCCACTTGCTAGAACTGATGCTTGAAACATATATTATTTTACAAAGTAGAATCTGTTATTTAGTCTATCAAATTCTGTCCATGTTGCATCTTTATCTGTTACGGCATTTTTGAGTTGCTGAACACCAATTGCTTGAGCATCAAAGTTATCTGCTTGATGAAGGATTGTAGCTTCCAATGTTTGAGGAAGTCTGGCTGATGCCTTTTCATATTCACCATGATGAGAAAGAATTAAATGACGTAATTTCATAAGAAGATCAGTAGGAAAATTATTAATTTCTTTTGCTTTATCCGCAACAAAATTATCTCCAAGTGGAATATGACCAACCAATCGACCAACTGGTGTAAATTCAATATTCGGTACAACCTGATATTCAAAAACCTTACCAATATCGTGTAAGATGCCTCCGGTAACTAATAAATCTCTATCAACTTTATAATTATGAGAAGCATAATCACATAAGCCTGTTACGGAGATAGTATGCTCGAGAAGCCCACCAATATAATTGTGGTGCCACCCTTTAGCTGCAGGAGCTTGTCCGAATTTTGTATAAAATTCCTTATCTTCAAAAATCTTTAATAATAGTTCCTTCAAATATTGATTTTTAATGCTATCGATGTAATCAAATAATTTTTTTGAAAGTTTATTAATATCTTTTGAAGTCGTTTCCAAAAAAACATTTAAATCATATTCTTCTTGAGGGACTTTATTTATTTTGTTCACATTAACTTGAAGTTGTGCTTTATAGGTTATTATAAAACCTTTGACTTGAATTACATCACCTTCATCAAATTTGTCAGCAACAGCCTTGGCATTATTCCAAACATTTGCCGATATAGAACCTGTATTATCAGCTAACTTAAGCCTTAAATAAAAATCTTTTGTACCTTCGCGCAGTATTTTTTCGGTTACCAGAAAATTACTGATGACTTCCATATTCAAATGTTCTTTTAATTCATTAACAAAAATTTTACTCATACTTTCCATCCTTTATTTTCTTTCAATTTCCGAAGCTTCCAGCAAAGGAATTCTCCTAACCAAGATTCGGAAAGTTTTTCTCTTAACCTCAAATTTCATCTTATCTTCTAACCTTCCGAAGCTTCCAGCAAAGGAACTCTCCTAACCAAGATTCGGAAAGTTTTTCTCTTAACCTCAAATTTCATCTTATCTTCTAACCTTCCGAAGCTTCCAGCAAAGGAATTCTCCTAACCAAGATTCGGAAAGTTTTTCTCTTAATCTCAAATTTCATCTTATTCTTTTAAACCTTCCGAAGCTTCCAGCAAAGGAACTCTCCTAACCAAGATTCGGAAAGTTTTTCTCTTAATCTCAAATTCCATCTTATTCTTTTAAACCTTCCGAAGCTTCCAGCAAAGGAATTCTCCTAACCAAGATTCGGAAAGTTTTTCTCTTAACCTCAAATTTCATCTTATTCTTTTAAACCTTCCGAATCCTCAAACAACAAAACCTTGAAAGAAAGGCTTCGGAAGGGGAACATCCTAAATTACATAAATATTATTTGTAAAAATCCAACCGTACCCAAATCTATAAATTTCTAAACGATAATTACCTTTTTGGGTAATTTCAAATTTTCCTTTTTCATCAAGTTCAGAAGCGATCTTTTTTCCATTCCTATAAAGTTTCACACGAGCAATTTTAGGAAGCCTGAAATAATAGTATAAATTCTCAGTAAATAGGATTTCTTCTCCAAAGATTGCACTAATATCTTTTGAGGCAGCTATTCCTGCATAAAAATCGTATGGATAACCAACCTTATAATTTACAATATAACTGTTTCCTTCTTTAAGAGCCTTTAAAATGTTAATCTGACTAATTTTATTATCAGCAGAAATTAAAACATTCGTTCTAATTGAGCGAAACAATGTTTTGTGAGTTAGAAAGTCAAACTTAATACCCAATTTTTCAATTATTTCAGAATGTGCATCCACGCTGCCTATAGCGGATCTTTTCTTTCCCACATTATTCAATTCATCCCAATAATCTAATGTAACTCGTGGTGGTTTCTTTACGAACATCGAAGGGAAAAGTACAAAGAATAATCCATTTAATTTTGGATTTAACTTTCCAATCCATTCCGAAAGATAATTCCAAATCTCAATTCCATCAAAATTATCGTTTTTCTTATCCGTCCAAATATATTTTCGGAATTGTTTAGAAGCTCTTTTTTCAAAAGGATGAGCTATAAAACAAATTGCTTCTGAATCGGCATATTGTTTTGTATATTCTTCAACTTTTTTACCTTGAATAACTTCATTTGAGTTAAAAACCAGAAAATGGTTATTTTTATATGGATCATTAATTTCTACACCTACAATTACTATAAGGTCATTTTCGTTTTTTACTGCATCATCCTCTTTTGCAGCCATTGTGTGGTGATCATTTATTGTAATATAATCCAACTCATTTTTCTTAGCTGCTTTAATAATTTTCTTTAATTTTACATCAGCATCAAAAGAGTATGTAGTATGATTATGTACACAACCTGTTAATTCAAAGTACTTTTTATTGAATATGTTTTTATTTTTCATTAATTACCTTAACAATAAACTCTTCTTGTGGAATTTGTACTCTTTACCATTAATTTTTGTATTTATCTGCATAAGATATATACCGCTGGAAACTTGCTTTTTCATACTATTTTTGCCATCCCAAATAAAAGAAACATTTTGAGATTCAGGTTCTTGAGATATAGTTTTAACCAATTGCCCTTTTATGTTATAAATTCTTAGCTCAATAGATTGCATTGTCTTCGATATTGAGAATGAAATATTCATCATTTCATCTGTTTTGCAAGGATTTGGGAAAATGTTCAGATTATGGGTAGTAATTGGAATCTCATCTTCGTTCAAACTGACAAGACCTGGTTGAAATTCTGTAAATGGAAGTTTGTATGCGTAAAAGATCTCTCTTGATTCATCATTTTGAAGCCATAATACAACTTCACAGTTATCAAAATCTCCAGTTATAGTTGTAAAATCATCATACATATTAAAAAGAACTGTATCAGTGATCGTATTGCTATCTAAAAGCTGAGTTGCATTAATTTCAGCAACCAAAAAAGTAAATACAGGCAAAGTCAAATCCGCGGGTATGCCTGGCTCATTAACAACATTTTCTATAATCCCTATTCTTAGAGTTAGATCATTAACAAATTCACTAAAGAGTTGAGTGAAAGAATTTTCTAATGCATATGAGAAACCTACATTTCCCATTTCATTAAAAGAAGCAAAACAAGTATCAGAACTAATAAACGTACTATTTGATAACGCAGTATTATAAAAATCTGTTAATTTAGATGAATAATTCGAATTATATCCTAACATTTTTTTATTACCGTCAACAATTGTCGCAGGAAATCCCATTAAATCATAGAAATGATATCTTGCGTATGAGTCATCATTGAAAAAGGGTTCATCAATAAAATTCGCAAAATAATTTACAATAATACAGTTAGAAGTATCTAAAATTGAATCTTGATCTAACCAAATATTATTCGAATTTGAATCATTTAACTGTACAGTGTTTTCGATAAACACATTCTCTTTTATATCATTGTAAATATTGAACTCATCTTCAATTAAATTATTTTGAGTTAAGCTATCGGTTAAACAGAACAATTCTGCTTCAAATTTATATTGAGAAGCTCTATCGGGTAATATATAAACGAGACTATCACTAAAATCGAACATATAAAGCTCATTCGCTTCAAGAACTGGTAAGTCAATTTGCTGACATATGGTACTGTCAGCTGCATACATAAGCTCTAATGAGTTATTTGGGTCTTCTAATAGAGAACTAATATAACTACTAGCAACAGGAAAATTGGAATTGTTCTTAACCGTAAATTTTGGATAAATCAAACCACTCGACAAGATCTCACCTTCCCAATCTACAGAAACAAGATCAAGATCTGTTCCTACTGATAGTATCCTACCTTGAAGACTGAATAAAAATTCTGAATCAAAACTTATACTGAACATATTATAGAAGTAGCCATCATCAAAGAAATAACTTTGCAAACCTCCCAAAGCAGAAGCAGAGATGAACTGTTCGGAGGAATTTGTTGGATACTCTACAACAAGCCACAATGTTGTATCTGTAATGGTATTAGAGAATGGAATGTAATTCCAACCTTGATATTGAATTTCTGATTCTTGCAGCGTTTGTACATCTAATAAACTATCCTGATGAGTAAGAGGTTGTCCAGCTCTATCTTCACATAGCTTAACTATTAAATCATCTGTACCGCTAATTCCAGGTATGAAAATATTCGCTCCTTCAGCTTCAAAAGAAAGCGAATCAATTTCCTCAAATAATTCATTAAATTCAAATTTTACTGCCCATACATCACTGCCAAACCAATGCTGATCATCTGTATTTGTATGATAATAGAAAAGGGTATCACGAACTGATGATTTAACATTATTACCTGTTGCTACATTATACTCAACGGCATAAAGCAATGTGAAAGTAAGCAAAATAATCAAGAAAATATATCTTTTCAAAAGCTACTCCTTAACAGCAAAATTTTTGGATTTATCATTATTGTAAAGGATTAAATCTTTCGGGCTTTTTTATGACCTTTCCAGCGTTTATGCACCCAAAACCACAAATGAGGATATTGGTAAATGTATTTTTCGATTCTTTTAGAAATTATTTCTGTGAATTTAGTAATATCTTCTAAATTGTTTTTAAATCCTTCTGGTGAAATGCTCTCTTCACAAACAAAAAGATGTTTGCCATCATCCTTTCTAATAGCATAAGCGAGTGCAATGGGGCATCCAGTTTTTATAGCGATCTTTGCGGCTCCAACAAACGTGGAAGCTTCGTGCCCTAAAAAATCTGTAAGCACACCATTTCGTCCAGCATTCTGATCCATCAACAAACTTACAATATAACCCTCACCAAGCATTTTAAGAATTGGTCTAAGGGCATTTTTTTTATTAATAACAATAACGTTATCTTTCAAACGCAAAGCATTTGTGTAATCATCAAAATATCTATTTCTTTGACGTTTACCGACTACAACTAAATCGAAGTGAGCAGCAATATACTTACCTGCAAGTTCCCAATTTCCAAAATGTCCGGTAGCTAAGATCACTCCCTTTCCCATTTCAACAGCATCTTTAAGATTCTCCCAACCTTGTACTTCACATGTTTCAAATAGTTTTTCCTTATTCCCAAAATATGATTCAGCTGTAGTTAAACCCATATGATAGTACATTTTCTTAATTATATTTTTTATCTCTTTATCCGTTTTATCTGGGAAAACCATTTTAAGTTGTTTTTTTGCTATGGAATTTCGGATATCGAATAAACTTGCACCAAAGACAAAAAGATTAGCGAGAAATGATCTTGTAAATTTATAAGGGAGTAATTTGAAAACATTGATGAACAATTTAAAAAAGAAAAATTCTATTTTACTCTTTGTTACTTTCTTCATCAATTCTCCTACATTTATTTTTGAATCAAATTTGATAACATAGTGTTTGTAAGTAAAGTAAATTTATACGAATTCTTGTGAAGTTTTTACCTTACAAAGTTTTGTTATGATAATTGCAATTTATAAATTACTTTTTCTTGACTCAGACAATTTTTGTAAAAAGCTGTAACAGATAATAATTTTAGGAGAGTAATTTTGAATATTTTAGCCTTAAGCACAACTTCAAGTTCTGGTAGTATCGCAATATACAAAAAGGATCACATTTCTTACATAAACCATCTCGATATCAAGGTAACTCACTCTGAGCGTTTATTGCCGCAAATCGATTCAGGATTAATGAACTCAAAAATTAATATTTCTGATATAGATCTTTTAGTAATTGCTATTGGTCCTGGTTCTTTTACTGGATTAAGAATTGGACTTGCTACAGCTAAGGGTTTATGTATGGCTCATAATATACCATTACTCCCAGTTAGCACTCTTGAGCTATTAGCAAATAATATAGCTCATTCAAGTAGGAACATTCTTGCGCTTGTAGACGCTAGAATGGCTGAAGTTTATGCTGCACTATATTCACCCAGATTAGATATAATTATTCCAGAAACAAATGCAAAACTATCTGATTTTCTTGAAATGATAAAAGAACCTGTAATTATTGTAGGTGATGGTGCTAAGGAATTTAGTAAAGAAATTTCCGAAAGTAATATTGATCATTCATTTTGTTTGGAACATCAAAATATTCCACTTGCTTCAACTCTTATTAGTATCGCACTTAAAAGCAAGGTTCCCAAATATAGTTTTGTTGATATTTCTGAATTAGAACCAAATTATTTACGAAAATCACAAGCTGAAATAGTGCGTAATGAAAAATTAAATAGATAGAGGTAATTAATGAAAACTCGACCCGGCTGGCATCAATATTTTATGGAAATGGCATATCTTGCAAGTAGACGTTCAACATGTTTACGAAGACAAGTTGGCGCAATTATTATTAAGGATAATCAGATAATTTCTTCTGGCTATAATGGAGCTCCTAAACACATTAGACATTGTGGAATAACCGGATGTCTTAGAGATCAATTGAATGTTCCTTCAGGTGAAAGACATGAATTATGCAGAGGTGTTCATGCTGAGCAAAATGCAGTAATTCAAGCAGCAATTAATGGATCTTCAATACGAGGAGCATCTCTTTATTGCACAAATCAACCTTGTGTGATTTGCTCTAAAATTCTTATAAATGCTGAGATTAAAACAATTTATATTTCTGAACCCTATGAAGATAAACTTGCTCAAGAAATGTTAGCAGAAGCTGAAGTTGAAATGAATATTGTTGATAGAGCTACGGGTATTGTAAAAAAATTATTATAATTAATAATTTCCATTTTCAAGCATAATTATTTCATGATCTTTAGAAATTTGTAGCTTTTCTTCAGATTCAAGAAGTGATCTATGAATTATCGAATATCTTCTCACTTCTTTTGAAAATGTTTCATTCTCAATATCCCGAGAATTTTTTACAGTTAGAATGAAATCATTTTTTGTTGCTAGGAAATGTTCACCTTTAGCAAAAGGTATTTTCTTTCCTTTTTCCTAAATTATCCCTTCCTGAACATTTTCAGCTAATAGGTCATTGACTATTCCCAGATCTAAAACAGATGGATCTATACTATTAGAATAATGTCTGAATATTTCATCAGTATCTTTATTTTGGTAAATATTAATAATGTTATCTTCTGTCTGAACTAGCTCTATACTTTCTATTAGTTTTTGTGCATATATATTATACGTTATAGAAAAGAATAAAGTTATTGATACTATTAAGCGTAACATCTTCTTCCTCCAGATCAGTTCAAATCATTTTAAAGTACAAAATAAGATACAAGTAATGCAAATTAGTGTATTAATCGAATTTAATCTTCAAGTCATCTTCTCTTTTTGATTCAGGTTCTTTAGTTGAAATCGTATCACCAACAGCAATTCCTTCAATAATTTCAACTTGTTGGAAATTATTAATTCCTGTTTTCACAACTATTCCTGTGCCAATAGAATCATTTACGACTTTATAAACTATGTCATTACCTTCATCATCAGAGAATATACAGCGAATTGGAATTACTACAATATCTTTTCTTTCTTCACCTATTATTGTGATATTTGCCGTCATTCCAGGTTTTAACCTATTATCAACTTTTCCCAATTCTATCTCAACTGGAAAAACTTTAACATTATTATAACTGATGGCCATTGCAGCAATTTTTGTAATTTTACCATCGAAATTCTCATATGGATATGCATCAACTTGAATTTTCACCTTCATTCCAACGTCAATTTTTGAGATGTCAACTTCATTTATCTTTGTGTTAACAATCATTCTACTAAGGTCAGCAAGTTTTAGGATTACAGTTCCAGCAGAATATGAACCCGAACTTGAAACAACCATTTCTCCCTCTTCAACAGGTTTTAGGATTATTGTTCCAGAAGCTGTTGAGTACAACTTTGAAAGATTATCAGCAGATTCAATATCTTTAACCAGTTCATATTGCTGTAAAGCAGAATCATGATTTATCTGAGCAGTTGAATATGCATCTTTATAATTATCAAGTTCAGTTTCTGAAATATAATTATCTGCAAAAAGAGCTTTTCTCTTTGTATACTTTTCTTTTGCATTTTCTAATTCTATCTCTGCTAATTTCAAATTGCTATTAACTCTTAAGATAGCTTCAGCTTGATTGTAATCAGGTTCGATCTCTGCAATCAAATCGTCTTTGTTAACAAAATCACCTTCTTCGATATAAAATTTAACAAGTTCTCCACTAACTTGCGATTTTTGCTCGATCTCTCTAATTGGTTGTATTTCACCTGTTTCTTCAAGTTTTATTACTATTGTTCCAAGTTCTACTTCATGATTATTGGCTCTTCCACCAAATTTTGATCTATCTTTTTTATCCCTCGATACATTGCAACTACCTATAACAATTAATGTTAATAGTAACACGGAAATCAATATTACCTTTTTCATGTTTTCTCCAAATTATATTTAATATATTTATTTAAATTCTACAGCTTTCAAATTTAACTTTTGCTCTTTACCATCACGAATTATAACGAAGTCTATGCTATCACCAACAGAAATATCAAAAACAGCTAATTCGGCATCACGAGTATCTTTTATCATATTTTTGTTGATCTCATTTATGATGTCTCTTTCTTGTAACCCTGCTTTTGCTGCTGGACTATTTCTTTGAATATAATTTACTAAAACTCCGTCAAGGCTTTTAAGTTTTAAATGAGATGCAATGAGTGGATTTATCTCCTGAACTTTAAAACCAAACCAGATTTGACGTATTTTACCAAACTCAATTAATTCACGAGTAGATTTTTTAACAGCATTTACTGGGATTGCAAATCCAAGACCAATACTCCCACCAGATTCAGAAAATATGAAAGTATTAATTCCAATAATCTCACCATAAACATTAACCAATGGACCTCCACTGTTCCCCTGATTTATAGCTGCATCAGTTTGAACCATATGCCGGTATATTTTGCCATCTTTATTCTCTGCAAAGTCTCTATTTATGGCAGAAATAACACCAACTGAAACACTTGGCTTACTATCCTTTATCAAAAAACCATAAGGGTTTCCAAGTGCAATTGCCCATTCTCCAATTATTAGTTCATCAGAATCTCCAAATAATGCAAAAGGTAAATTAGCACCCTCAATTTTTATTACTGCAATATCATGACCAGTATCTATTCCAATAACTTTAGCATCAAATTGTCTTGTATCTGTAAGAATAACCTTAATTTCAGTCGCACCTTCTACAACATGTGCATTTGTTATGATAAAGCCATCTTTAGAAAATATCACTCCAGAACCAATTCCCTGAATGCTGTACGGGACTTCATCATAGAAACCAAAAAACAAACTGTGTCTACGTTTAACTATTTGTGTTTTGATAACATTGACACTAACTACAGCTGGTTCAACTATTCCTGCAGCAATTGTAATAGCATTTCGTCTTGAGGAAAACACTTCCTCAGTTTTTTTAAACTTTTCTAATTCCAAGTGAGCTGATTCATCATCAAGTCCAACTTCTTTGTTATTCTTTAGCACTGGGTAAAAGATTAAAACTATAACAGTTAACAATAAAATTAATATTACATGATTTCTATTCATACATACTTTCCTATTTTACAAATAAATATATTAACATATTTCCCAACCCGATGAGGAAGTGGATGGCTAAAACAAACATTAACACATATTTATACACAAATTTATTAAAATACTCTTTGATTACATCAACATCAAGCTTTTTATCAAGTAATTCGATATATTTATCTAATTCATATTTTTCCATAACAAATGGAATAAACGTACGCAAAAACTGTTTTGTAACTTCAAATGTAATAGTCGAAATAAAATATTTAATATTTTTTTTAATTGATTTTGGGATAAAATTGAATTTATCCATGAATGTGATCTTATCCCAGGTTTGATGAAAAATCTTATGCTCCCATTTTGTTATTCGTGAACCATCGCTATCATCTTTTGTGTCATTTATATAGTTATTAACCAGTTTGCGGATTTTTTTGAATAACCAGATTTTCTTTCTAAAAACAAATGCTGGAGTAAATGGAAGACGTTTTTTATTGATTCTAATTTCTTTTTTTGGTATGAATAAGAAAAATTTGATCGCAAATATGTAAAGAAAACCAAAAAGCATATTCACAATTATAAAAACTAATGGTTTGATAATAAACACTATATTCTTCCTTGTTTAAATAATTCAACAAAATATTCTATCGAACGATTATATGTTCTTTCAGCATCATTTGGGAAGTAACAGGCAGGCAATTCATTCATAGATCTGTGATATTGAATACATTCACAGCATATTCCTTTCTTACTGCAAGGATATGTACAGTTGCAGTTTTCCATATTCCTGCTCTGATTATTACAATCCATTCGTTAGCTCCAATTCAATTCTATGTTTAATCATAATTTTCAACTCTTTTTGTCAAATAATTAAGGTTAAATAAACTAGATTATTATATATTCTTGATGTTTCGCTTGCACAATTTTTCAATTAAATATTAATAAAAGAACTAAACTTGCTGTGAATGATCACTCAGTAACAAAATACTTTTCAAGCCAGTTTATTGTATATTGAATATCTTCAGGGATCGGTGCTTCTACCTTCACAATTTGTTTAGTGATCGGATGTTCAAACTCCAGTCTGTAAGCATGTAGGGCTTGTCTTTTAAGATGATTTGCCAGTAAGTACTTAACCTTTTTTTGATAATGAAATGGAACAATACTGAGAGTTCGCTTTAAAGTTGAGTAAGTATTATCTCCCAAGATCGGGCAGTTTATGTGAGAGAAATGAACCCTTATCTGGTGAGTTCTTCCGGTTTCTAGTTCAATTTCTAACAAGGAGAAAAAATCATAAAATTTTATAATTTTATAATGTGTAACTGCTTCTCTCCCTTCTGTTGTAACTGTCATTTTTATTCTATCCTTCTTACTTCTTCCAATTAGTGTTCTAATTGTGTCTTCCTCTTGTGCAGGAACACCAGATGTTATAGCAAGATATGTTTTTTTTATCGTTCGTTCTTGAAACATGCGAGATAGTAACGAATGCACTTTATCATTTTTAGCAACAATAAGTAGTCCACTCGTATCCTTATCAAGCCTGTGAACAATTCCTGGTCTTTGCGGATCATGCTGATCAGAAAGTTTCTCATTAAAATGGAACATCAAAGCATTAACTAACGTCCCCTTGGCAATACCTGCTCCTGGATGCACAACCAATCCCACAGGTTTATTCACAATAGCAATATCATCATCTTCCCATATAATCTCAATAGGAATGTTCTCCGGTTTGATCTCCAATTCTTCCTTTTCGGGAATCTCGATTGTGATTACATCAGAATGAGCCAGCTTGTAATTCTTTTTAACTGGATTATCATTAACCAATATAGCTTCGTTTTGTAATAGCCTATCAATAAATGATCTTGAATATAACACTTCAATCTCCAAGCTTACAAGATATTTATCAATCCGCTGTTTTTCATTTGCAAGATATTCTATTTTCATGTTGTCAGTTATACTTCATCTTCTTTATTTTGCTTTCTTTTCTCAAGATTTGTTAATGCAATTATTGCTCCTGTTGGTTGTCCTGCAGCATTACGAATCATTGCACTATTAAGAATTATATGTCGCTTTAACAATGGTACAAAAAACTGTTGTGGTTCCTGTTTTGTTTGTGAATTCAGAATATTTAGAGTATATTTTTTTATGTTATTTTCAATCTCTGGTGGAAAGTTCGCTTCAATGATATTGGATTTTTCATTTAATGCAGGGAAAGTATTGGTAACTTTTTCATTCATATAAATAAAATTGCCTTTAATATCAACGATCACAAAACCATCATCAGTAAGGTTTAGTATAGAAACTATGCGATTATGGTGTTCGACTATTTTCTCTTTTTTTAATTTATCAAAAGTAAGAATAGATTTGAGCATGTCTTTAAGTAGTGAAATTACAGCAAAGAATTCTTTATCAATAGATGTTTCAAAATTATCAAGATCAATATCTATAGTATATACACCATTTGAAACATCTTTGATAATGTTATTAATTTCAGAAAAAGCTTTATGTAGGAATACCGGCACATAAATTACAATGATAAGTGTTAATACAAACTGTATGAAAATCCCAATAAAGATAGTGTTTTGTACATCTAATTTCATTTGAAAGAAACTGCTTGAGCTATTGATAAGATGTAGAATTATTCCACCTTGAAGAATGGAAATAATGAACATTATTATTATTAAAAATCTAATCTTTCCAGTAAATGATAATCTCATAATTTTATCCTTTTTTACTTGTTTCTTCAATTAATTCATCAATCTTGCTTTTGGGTCCAATAAGCACCATAACATCTTCTTCATTAATGATATCATTTGCTCCTGGAATATCATTAATTTCATTGCGAATAATATTTTCACCTTCTTCAGTAACGCTTTGAGTAGTAAATTTTATTGCAATTATACTTATTCCTTTTTCTGTTGGAAGAGCAAGCTGTTGTAAAGTTTTTCCTACCCACTCATTGGGCACAATCAGCTCTACGACACTGTGTCCACTGGATAGATCAACATATTCCAAAACACTGCTGGAAATTAAAGAATTAGCAAGTTGTTTCCCAATTTGCTCTTCAGGAAAGATAATATTGTGAATACCAAGAAGTTCAAGAATTCTTGCATGAACCTTGCTATCCACCTTAGCGTGGATATTGCTAACTCCTAGCTTTTTTAGTAAAACAGTTGTTAATACACTTACCTCAATATTATTGCCAATAGCTAATATTACAGCATCAACATCTTGGATTCTATTCATCTTAAGTGCTTTTTCATCTGTACTATTAAGATGTATCGCAACGCTTACACGTCCTGTAATTTCATCTATCAAAGCCTTATCATTATCAATTGCGATTACTTCTGCCCCTCTTTCAAAAAGAGTAGTTGCGACATTCATACCGAATTTACCAAGCCCTATCACTGCAAATTTAGCCATTTATACTCCTATTCTACAAATACTTTGTCTGTAGAAAAATACTAATAAATAAAAACTTTAGCCAATACTGATTTTTTCTTCTGTAAATGTGAAGTAAGATCTGTCTTTAGTTTCTGAAATTGCGAACATCAGAGTTAAAGGACCTACTCGCCCTAAATACATTAATAACACGATTATTATCTGACCAGCACTCGATAAACTATTTGTAATACCCATCGAAAGCCCAACTGTTCCAAAGGCTGAAATTGCTTCAAATACAGTTTTTTCGAATGTAAAAGGTTCTACAAGAAGAAGCAAGAAGATCATCAACGCAAGAAATGCTACAGAAGCTGCTACAAGTGCCATAACTTTCTTTATAATTTTTTCGGATACTTTACGTTTGAAAATGTTTACATCCTTGTGCCCACGGAACATTGCAATAACTGCTACTAAGACTACAACTAAAGCTGTTGTTTTAACTCCACCTCCAGTTGAACCTGGTGATGCCCCAATGAACATTAATATACCTGAAGCAAACGAAGATCCTTTACTTAAATTTGAAGTATCTATTGTGTTAAATCCGGCAGTTCTGGTTGTAACTGATTGGAAATAAGATGCAAACATTCTATCTTGAAAATTAAATCCTTTCATCTCATTATTATATTCTGAAATAAAGAAAACAATTGTTCCCATTGCAAGAAGTACAATTGTTGATGAAATCACTATTTTAGAATGAAGTGATAATCTTTTAAAACTAACTCTATTTTTTATAGTTCTTTGAATATCTTTCATTACTGGAAAGCCAATTCCACCCATAATGATTAGTGAAGTAATGGCAAAATTTATACTGAAATTATCTAGATATCTCATCAAACTATCAGGATACAAACTAAATCCAGCATTGCAGAATGCGGAAACTGAATGAAAGATTGCATGATACATAGCGCTATTTATATTATAAGATTTAGAGATAAATGTAAAATATAATATTGTAGCACCTAGTAATTCTAATGTGATCGTAACAATAATTACATTTTTAACTAGATTTATCATATCCAGTTTACTAGATTCACCACTTACATTTTGCATTATTGATTCTCTTCTTAAGCTAAGTTTTTGCCCAAGAATTATAGCAAATGCACTTGAAATCGTCATAATTCCTAAACCGCCAATTTGTATTAATGTAAGAATAATCATCTGCCCAAAAAGTGTAAAATGTGTTCCAGTGTCATAAACTATTAATCCGGTAACACAAGTTGCAGATGTAGATGTGAATATAGCTCCTAATAGAGTTGTTTCTTCACCATGCACTGTAGAAACTGGTAACATAAGAAGAAGTGATCCAATAAATATTGTGAAGAAGAACGTTAGCATAACGAGTACTGGTGGATTATCAGAAATTTTATCTGTTATCTTACCCTTATTATTTGATAACGTTCTCATATTGATTAATGAAATAATTTGACGTCCAATTAGAAAGAACTGAAAAACTCTCTCAGAATCCGTAACTAGTAAACCTATAAAAATAAATATGATATCCGGCAAGAGATTAAGAAGTCTCTGTACGGTAATTCCATTTTTAATTAGTCTGTAACTAATGTAAAAAATTAAAAATATAATTGATATCTTAGTATACAAACTAATTATTGAGTTATTAATGTTAATGAATTTTAAAAATAACAACTCGAAGTTTACAATAGCAAATATTGTTAAAATGACAATTGTAAATTTCTGAACTTTATCTCGCTTAGTTTCAATCATATTTAATTATATTAAACTTAAGATTAGACATTCAGGGCTTTAACAATATTCTCCTGAATAGTGTTGATAGGGTCATCTGCATTAACGCGTATAAGCTTACCCTCATTTGAGAAATATGAAATAACTTCGGAAGTATCATTATAGAATTTTTCAATTCTTTTAATTATTGCAGCTTCATAATCATCATCTCGTTGAACTATCTGTCCACCACAATCATCACAAACGCCATCAACTTTTGGTTTGCTGTAAAGCAGATTATAATCTTTCTTGCAATCAACGCAGTTTCTTCTTGAAGAAACACGCTCAATAGCTTTTTCATCAGATAGCTCTAATAGAACTACCTTATCAATAGTGAAGTTGTTTTCTAAGTACTTCAACTGTTCCATATTTCTTGGAAAACCATCTAAGATAGTTCCATTCTTTGCATTTGCCAAAGCATCTTCAACTATTTGAAACACGTATTTATCTGGAACAAGCTCTCCTTGATCCATAAATTTCTTTGCAGTAAGACCTAACTCAGTGTTCTTTTCAATATTCTCTCTTAGCAGGTTTCCAGTAGTTATATGTTTCCAGCCAAATTTCTCCTCAAGTATCTTCGCCTGAGTGCCTTTCCCACATCCTTGGATTCCAATTAATAAAATATTCATTATCACTCCCTATAATATTTTTATTTCCTAATTTAAGAAGAATAAATTTAAAATTGAATTTAACGTCAAGTATAACATTTTATGTATATCATTTTAAAAATTATCAATCATTATTTGAGTTTAACAAAATAATTGACCAATTCATTCTCATTTCTTGAGTAACATCTATGAATAAAATTGTAATTACTGGGGCAAATGGTTTTGTTGGAAGTATGCTAGCAAAAAAACTGCATAATAACAATAATGAAGTAATCTGTCTTGTTAGGAAAAATTCAAATACCGATCCAATTGAAGATAAAAGTAGCGTTCATTACATTGATTATGATGATTTTGCTGAGATTAAACAAGTTATCCAAAATGCTGACATATTAATTCATGCAGCAGCATTAACTCGAGCTCGTAAATGGGAAACATTTATGAAAATCAACATAGATCTAACAAGAAACTTAGTTAAAATTTGTAATGAAACATCTATCAAACAGTTTATTTTTCTGAGCAGTCAAGCCGTTGCTGGACCTGCATCGAATAAAGATTATGGTAAAATAGAAGATGATCTAGCACAACCAATAACAATGTATGGAAAAAGCAAACTTATTGCTGAAGAGATAATTCAAAAAGATTTAGTTAAACCATGGACAATCATTCGACCTGTTTCTGTATATGGAGCAGGTGATAAAGATTTTCTTAAGATTTTTAAAATGGTTAAAAGTCATATTGTTTTATTAAATAGTTACAAAGCAAAATACTACAATCTTATCCATATTGACGAACTAACTTCTTTGATTGAAAAAACAATATTAAATAAAGCTACTTTTAATGAAATTCTATTTGCTGCTAATCCAAGAATTTTAAAAAATAGTGAGTTACATAAATTAATTGGCAAAGCAATTAATTCAAGAAACATTACGATAAGAATTCCAGAATTTATGCTCTTCCCCATTGCTTCCTTTTTGGAACTTCTCAGTTTCATCTTCAAGAGTAACTTCCCAATAATTAACAAGGATAAAGTGAAAGAATTTAAAGAAGATTATTGGATAGTTGACACATCAAAAACCAGAACAATATTAAACTTCAAGTTTAAGGATGAATATATCTTAAATTTTAAAAAAACGTATAAATGGTATAAAAATAAAGGTTGGTTATGAAAAATATTGGATTAATTTTGCTAATTCTTTTAGCAACTGGTATCTGTGCACAAGAAAATCCAGTTGAAATTGCAAACCAAGATTCACAAGCTTTTGCAGCTGTTCTTCCTGATTCATTGAACACTCAACCAAGCGTTATTGATTCATTAAAAGAGAATATCGATCCTAAACTGCTTTTAACCGAAATGAATAACTTCCTTGATGAAAAAAGAAAAATGGAAGTTGAATTTTTCATTCCGCAATTAATATATAATGAGAATTTTCATTTGAGTTCACCCTTCAATCTGAATGTGCATATTAAAAAAAATGGATTCTCAGAAATACCATTTTCAATTGGTAATTTACAAATTATCCAAAACAACCAAAATATTTACAACACTATATTCAAAAGGGGGAATATTTTTTACAATTCATTTGGATATTCTCTTCCTGTAGCAATAACTGAAACCTATATGGGACTTGGTGATATTGATATGAATAATATATCAGTTTCACTGATGAAGGGTGGGATTCTGGGAATTCCTAA
>Ga0307989_1000313_pt1 | contig 33167 bp, 46 predicted proteins | sample EllFjometagen185_FD_203164 | JGI IMG/M metagenome (GOLD analysis project Ga0307989, IMG submission 203164) | Marine microbial communities from Ellis Fjord, Antarctic Ocean - #185 | ecosystem: Environmental > Aquatic > Marine > Unclassified | place: Southern Ocean | collected 2014-10-08 | reverse complement strand
GTAAATTTTCGGTGCCTACTTCTAAAAATTGTTGTATACTTAATTTCATGGAGATGATTTCCTTTCGGTATGTTTTGGTTTGTATCTTTATTTTACCTGAAAGACATCTCCATTTTTTATTTTTTTTTAAACCCTATAGTAACTTTACACGAACAGTAGACACTCAAAATATCACATATTGGATTCAACACGTAATGTTTTTCGCATTAAAATTTACATCTTTTCCAGCAGTTTCCATGTATACAATAGTTGTCGAGGTACATGAAATGCCCCTTTGTACATTGTTCCTTTAACATCCATAGCAACTGTTCCATCTCTATGAAGATACCCAAACCATTCTCCGTTTTTTGGATCGGAAAATTTTTCAAATGAATATTTATGAGCAGCTTCGAACATATCTTCAAATTTTTTATCACCTGTTGCATGATATGCAAGTAAGGACGCATACAAAAGTTCATTGTGGGGCCACCAGTATTTCATGTCCCACTCCATTTTCTCAGGAGGCAGGCCCTTCAAATCTACAAATGTTAATAATCCGCCATATTCTTTATCCCAACCAATATCAAATGACCAATCCAGAATGTCCAAAGCAGTCTTTTTCAGTTTATTATTGTTCTTATATATTGCTTCTGTTAAAAGGAACCAGGATGATTCAATTGCATGTCCGGGATTTAACAACCGCCCTTCGGGCGTATCGATGATACTTCCATCGGGAGAAACAGTTTCAACCAAGGCTTTAAGGTCAGGTTTCACAAACTTGGCTATTATTATCTCAGCCAAATCATTTATCAGACTATCGTATTCATCGGTATAGTCATTACATTCCCTTAAAACCTGGGCTGTTGCAATTAAGATCATCGGAACTGAGTGTCCTGTCATAGGCCGGGTATCAGGATCGACCTTAGATGGAAGTAGATTGCTGTCAGGTTTAAAATAATAACCGCAGGTCTTTTTAAATAGCTCTTTTGCGAAATCCATTGCTTCTTCATCAGCAGAAGCTTTTGCATATTCAGCACATGCTATTATCATAAATGTTTCACTAAAATAATATCTACGCATTCTTAGAGGTTTTCCATCACGAGTCACACTGAAATACATTTTACCTTTGTCATCAAAGGCATGCTTTCGCAGAAAATCGTATCCAATCTTAGCATATCTTAACCATTTTTCTTTTTGTTCAACATAGTTATAGAGTCGAGCAAAAACCCAGCATTCCCTACCCTGAAGCCAGATTGCTTTATCATCGCCGATTACGTCCCCTTTGGTTCCTAGATAATGAATATATCCACCATACTCATGGTCAATTGAATATTTCTCCCAAAATGGCATAACATTGTTCAAAAGCTCATTTTTATAAATTGTTTTAAGTTCAGATATTCGTTCTCGGTTCATAAGAGTTCTCCTAATTATTTCATGAAATATTAAACCAGACTATCTAGATTGACACCAGATTCCAGTATGCGTTTCATAGCTGCTTTATCAGCTACAACTGTTACATCAGCATGATACTGAAGTATTGAACCCGGCACTGTTGGGTCTGTATGTTCAAAGAATGATTTATATAGAGCATCTGCTTTATTAGCACCGTATGATACTAGAACAATTTTTTTTGCTCTCATAATAGTCCCTATCCCCATTGTTATTGCCTCAAGCGGAACTTTTTCATTTGAGTTAAAAAATCTGGCATTAGCTTCTCTGGTATTCTCAGTCAACTTTACTACATGAGTATCAGTAGCAAAATTCGCAGAAGGTTCATTAAATCCTATGTGTGAATTTCTTCCAATGCCAAGTAATTGAATATCAATGCCGCCCATCATACCTATTCTTTTTTCGTAAGCAAGAACTTCTTTTAAAAGGTCATCTGCCATACCATTAGGAATATGTGTGTTTTCCATTTTTATGTTTACATGATTAAATAAATTTTTATTCATGAAATATCTATATGACTGAAGCTGCGAGTCATCAAGACCAACATATTCATCTAAGCTTACCGTTTTAACCGCCGAAAAATCCAATAATCCTTCACTGTGCCACTTAATTAAATTTTTGTATATTCCTATTGGTGATGAACCTGTAGCAAGCCCTAAAAGACTATTGTCTTTTTTATTTATTTGCTTTAAAAACAGCATCGCTGCTTTTTCGCTCATATCGTCATAGTTTTCTGCAATTATAAATCTCGTCATTCTATCCTCCTGGTTATTATCTCTTTATTTCAGGTAAACTTGCTGCTGCAACAGATTGACCAACTCTTCTTGCTTTTTCATCTGGCATACTGACCTTAATGTGTTTTGCTAATTTTGGAAATTCTAATTCCAGAACTTTATTAGCTTTTTCAATAATTATATCTCCACCCTTACCGGATGTAACTCTTCCCAATAAAAGCACATGGTTAATATCATAAAATTCTGTATAATATGCAATTGCATATCCAAGATAATATCCAACGCTTTCATAGATTTTTTGAGCTCTCTGATCACCTTTTGCCATCATAGACTGAACTACTTTAAGTTTTTCAGCCGCAGACAAACCGTCTTCAAATTTAAAACCTGCGTTAGCAGCAAGTTTTATAATTCCATCCTGCGAAAAATATTTAACGCCACATCCTATATCTTTGGCCCACTCATCTTCCATGGAATTTTTACTGTAGTCAATTGGAACAAATGCTAGTTCATTAAGCCAACCGGTAATATAACCCTTTTTATCAACAAATCCGCCGGCTTCACTGGTTCCCATGGCAATACCAAGTATTCCATTTTTCTTTAAACTTAGAGCACCGGCTAAAGCAGTTACATCTCCATCGTTTGCAACTTCAAAAGGAACAGAACCCATTTCCTCTGAAATATCGAAGAAAATTCTTTTTACCTTTTCTTCAAATCTATCTTCAGGTATTTTTATAAATAAGGACGCAGCTTTAACTTCATTGTCAATATAGATTCCGGCAGCACTGATACCGATAGCATCAACTCGCTCCATTTTTGCTGCTGCTGATTTCATTGAATCGAGAATCCCATCATACTGATACTGTGGATCTTCTGATAATTTGGGATGCCACACAACTTCTTCACTGTAAATAGTTTCTCCATTTACAACTGCTGATACTTTTCTGTCGCTCCCTCCTGCATCAAATCCAATTCTGCAACCTTCCATTTGTCCGCCCATTTTTTTAGGATTTTCATTTTCGCAAGGCACATCACTAACACTGACAATATCTATTATAAGTTTCTTACCATAAATTTTCTTTACAAAATTATAATCAAACTCTCTTTCGCCACCTTCACAATAAACCTTCTGAAGATACTCAGCTATATAATTTGGTCCTCCGAAAGTAACTTTGTAACCGCCCTTTAACCATAATAGTGTTTTTAAAAGTCGCTCAATATATACGATATTATCTTCAGTATACCCCTCTTTAAAGACCTCAGTTTTAAATACCGATATAAGACCATTTCCCCTATCAAGGGCAATACTTACAGGAATGCTTTCAGATTTTTCAAGCGCCAGCCTATATTCTCTGTTCCCAACCGAAATCGGGAAAAAAGTTTTATCATATTCAGGTACAAATAATAGTGGCTTCTTAAAACTAAACTCTTTCATGAACACCCCTATTCCATAGAATTTTCTATAAGTCCCTGATTACCAAAATAAATGACTCCGACAGCCTGTGCAAACTGGGCAACTGTATAATGCTCATCTGCCTCAAGTTGCTTCATAAGAACTGTATTGGCCATTCCACCATCTGCAAGTTCAAACACAATGTCCGCTTTTCGTGATTTTGCACCTTCTTTAATAAGATCAAAACATTTTTTACGTTTGACTACTCTTCCAAATAAGGTTCTTTCTTTACATGCAGGTTCAAGAATATATTCAGTTTCATACCAGGTTATAGCAAGATATATACCAATCTGGCGGAATATCTCATTTACAAGTTCATCATCTTCACGTTCAGTTAATGACATGACATGCTCAAGGAATCCTTTTCTCATATCTTTAGGCTTTGTGGGCACAGTTAAAAGTGTTTTTCCATCTTCTTCAGTTTCCACAACCAGACCCAAATCAAAAATTTCTTTATATAAGCCCGGACGCTGATCTTTGAAATACTGCATCGCTAGTCTGAAAACTCCACTTTGGCTGGTATATTTTTGTAATGTTCCGGCAAGACCGGTATTAACATTATTTATACTTCTGACATCCTCACTAGGATATGCTTTTTCAACAAAGTCTCCAAGGTCAATAATAAAGTTATAACACTCAAGTGGCATTTCAAGAACCCTGCCCCCACCGTCAACCCATCCGGTTCCAAGTTCTGTACCTAGACTATGAGCAAAAACGCCATTTCTTACAGATGCAGGATTAACAGCCATCATCTCAACTGCAGCGGTATAAGCAGCAGCAGGTCCATCATTCATGTTTTTGATTACTCCGCTTTCATTACACAGTTCCATGAGTCTGTCATTGAGTGCAGTGATTTTTGCAAATTCTTTTTCGTAATCAATATCAGGATTGAGTTTCATTCCTCTTGTCTTTGTTGTTTCGCCACCTACAATTTTATCTCTAACAACAACATCGGGGAAGGATAAGCCAACCGCATCTATTTTAACAATTTGGTCTCCTAAAATTTCTTCAGCCTTTTCAACCGCTTCAACTATTGTTTCACTAGAGGCATGCTTGTCCAGGGCTGCTTCAATCATATTTATCAATGTTGATTTATCAGCTACAGATGATTTCTCCATAGAGTAGTATGCTCTTACTAATCTTGTTAAGTAAATTACAGGGTCTATAAGCTGTTCAGGAATTATGAAACTTTTTGGATTCCAGTCATATTCTTTAAAACACGATATATTTCCATTACCTGCTAATGCTACTTTTATGTCTGTACCACCGATATCAATTCCACAAACCAGCTTACCTTTGAGATTTTCGGTAACCTTTTTCAACATATCGGATTCGGTAGTATCTTCTTTATAGTCAGCTAGTGTTTTAGGACGTTCACAGCTGTCTTTTAATACATAATAGAATTTCTCATCTTCTCCATGAATAACTCTTATCATTCGATCTATAACATTCATACAATTCCCATAGCCGGTTCTTTCGGATAGAGGCTTATCCATGCAGAAAGCTTCTCTGACTCCAGTAAGAATACTATTCAACATCATATTTTCTATATTGAAATATACTGTAACTCCCCTGCCCCCGAGACTTGAAAGCATATTATATAGCTCAGCTCTTATATATGATTCAATAAAGCTTACCTCTTCGGTAACATCCTCTGATATATCCGGTACTATTAATTCAAAATATCTTGTATCACCTTTTTTTATTAAATCAAGCTCAATAATAATATTTTCGCCCATAACACCAAGACTTTTAAACTTGCTTCTTACATCTGTTATAAAAACATTTTCGCCCCGTTTTGCTGATTCAATCATTCCCTTTAACATAAAACTCTCCTGCTATATTTTTCTGCCAAGCATTGCCGCTCCGACAATGCCCGCTTTGTTTCCCATTTGTGCTCCTCGAATCTTAGACGATGCCACATCATGCGTGTAAGCTCTTACTTTTAGAGCTTCTCTAAGTGGTGCAAACAGGTTTTCACCTTCATTTCCTACTCCACCACCTATAACTATTACCTCGGGGAACAGCATATTAACAATATTCATAACTCCATCTGCAAGATATTCTATATATTGTTTAACAACCTTATTGGCTGTTTCATCTCCAAGTTTTTGGGCATCAAAAGCAGTTCGTGCATCTACCTTATCCATATCCTTATTAATGATTTTATTCATTTTTGAATCTGGGTTTTTAGCTATTGCTTCTTTGGTCTGATCAATAAGAGCACTCGCGGACGCATATTTTTCAAAGCATCCTTTTCTTGAGCAAGAACATTGAAGTCCGTCATGTACTATACACATATGTCCAAGCTCGGAGGCTGCATCATTAAATCCACTATAAATTTTATTATTAATAATTATTCCGCCACCGATTCCGGTGCCAAGAGTTATCAACACAGAATGCTCAACATCAGAAGATGCCCCTGCAACACTTTCGGCAAGAGCTGCAGCATTTGCATCATTTTCCAGATAGACCGGAAGGTCGAAATACTTTTGTAATTCATCTTTAATGGGTACATTAGTGAACCCAAGATTATTGGACGATATTAAAATACCATTTTTCTTATCAGGAATACCCGGGCTGCCAACTCCGATTGACTCAATGTCATTGATAGTAAGCCCGGCTTTAGATACCATTGTTTTACACAAGTCAGCCATATCTCTAATTATTTGAGTATAGTCTCGCTCTCGAATAGTGTGAACCTTATCACTGCACAGAATTCTACCGGTTTCATCTACAACACCGGCTTTTATTGACATACCTCCAAGATCCACACCTAAATAGTACATTTTTACTCCCTATATAACTTCAGACCAGGATTTAAATACCTGTTCAACATTCTCAGGTTTTCCGCCAGGACCAAACTCACACTGAGCAATGCATCCACCGTCTTTCCAAAGAAGTTCTTTTATTTCGTGAACTGATGCATCAATATCTGCCGGTGTTTTATCAACCAACATATGCTGACGGTCCATTTCACCCCAGAATGTAATTTTACCTGCAAATTCCGAAAGATTATCAAATCCCATACAGAATATCTGTGAATTTAGAGCATCGACCCCAATTTCAATCAAATGAGGATAAATTTTCAGAATATTACCATCACTATGCATGAACATTTTTTTACCATAAGCTTTGGCGATATCGCAATAATCTTTATACATAGGCTTGAATGTTTCAACCCAGAGTTCCGGACTTATAAGCAGGTTGTTCTGTGCTCCCCAGTCATCCATCATAAACAGAGCATCAACATCAGTTTTAGCCCATGATTCCATTAAATCCATATTAAATTTATGAAGAGTTTTCATGAAACTGACCATTCCGTCAGGTTTTAATACCAAATCCATATAGAACTCTGATGAACCTCTTATAAACTGCAGACGTTCAAACGGCCGCGCACAAAAACCTGAAAGAACAAATTTATCATTTTCTTTGCAGTATGCGTTTACTCCGTCAACATCAATATCAAACCATTCATTTGGAATATGAATTTTATCAATATCTTCCCAGTCTTCACCTTTTACAACAGGATCTCTAACTTCCCCATGAACACCCCTTTGAATATTCTCAAATACGCATCCCCAGGCATCAACCGAAGTACCGACGTCATGCATATTACCCTTTATCGCACTACTTTCTTTTCTAAAAGATGATACTGATTTTATATCCGATGGATATAATTCATGAATCCTTTTAACTTGCTCAGGATATTGATATGTAGCCCATGGTAATGCCCATAAATCTCTTGGTGCTCTTTCAGGCTTATCAAACTCCAGTGTTTTGTAAACTATTCTTCGAGACATAAATTCCCCCATTTAAGATTTATAGCATATAGTGTACTAATAGAATCCCTGCACATATTATACAAAAAGCAACTAAAATAGCAACATCGACTTTTCCGTATTTCAAGACCCTCATACTGGTACGTCCTTTACTACCTCTGTAACAACGTGCCTCCATTGCAATAGCAAGATCATCTGCTCTTCTAAAAGAGCTCACAAACAATGGAATTAATATTGGAATAAAGCTCTTTGCTCTCTCTAGAAGATTGCCGGTTCCTATATCAGCACCCCTTGCTGCCTGTGCTTTCATTATTTTATCAGTTTCATCAATTAGGGTTGGAATAAACCTAAGTGCGATTGTCATCATCATTGCCATCTCATGAACCGGGAACTTTACTTTTTTTAATGGTTTTAGTAGCTTTTCAATACCATCTGTGAGCATAATTGGCGTAGTAGTATAAGTCATAACTGATGCCGATGTTATAAGCATAAATACTCTTAAGGATACAATGGCTGCCCTTAATAAACCTTGGTCAGTAATTCTAGCAAAACCAAGATCAACAAGAGTCTTTCCATCAGTCATAAACATATTTATAACAACAGTAAACAGTATTATAAATAATATTGGTCTAATTCCTTTAATTGCATATTTTATAGGGATTTTTGATATCCAGTATGCTGCAGCCACAAAGACCAATGCCCCCAGAAGCGCCCATATAGAATCAATTATGAAAAGTACTATCATAAATAGCATAGTAATAATAATTTTTGTTCGAGGGTCTGCTCTATGCATAACCGATTTTCCAGGAAGATACTGGCCGAGGGTGATGTTTCTTATCATTTGCCCCTCCCCATTAACCGGATTATCTCTTTAAGAGCTTCGTCAACACTAAAAATATCCTGTTTAATGTCCTTATTATATTTTTTTAAGGCATTCATCAGTTTAGTTATTTCAGGAATTCCAAGGCCGATTCTCTCAAGTTCTGCTCCTTGCATAAAAATCTCTGCGGGCGTTCCATCACTGTGAATTTTCCCTTCACTCATAACAATTATACGTGCAGCATAATCCGCTACTAGTTCCATACTGTGTGATACTAGTATAACGGTTATATTTTTTTCTTTATAAAGAGTTGTAACTATATCAAATAGTTCCCTGGTTCCTGAAGGATCTAAACCTGCCGCCGGCTCATCAAGAACTAATATTTCAGGTTCAAGAACTAATATTCCTGCAATTGCAGCTCTTCTTTTTTGACCACCTGATATTTCATAGGGCGATTTATATAGGATTTCATCATTAATTTCCAGTATTGATGCTGTCTCACATATTTTTTTATGCCGCTCTTTTTCTTCAATGCCCTGTTTTAAGAGACCAAATTCTATATCTTTATATACGGTTTCTTCAAAAAGTTGATGTTCCGGGTACTGGAATACAATTCCAACCTTTTTTCGAAGCTCTTTTAAAGCTTTTCCCTTGGTTTTCATTCCAGCTACTGTAATTTCTCCTTCGTCAACTTTCAGTAAACCATTTAAATGCTGTACCAATGTTGATTTGCCGGATCCTGTGTGACCTATTAATGCAATAAATTCACCGCTGCTAATCTCAAGACTGATATCATCAAGCGCCTTCTTTTCAAGAGGACTTCCCTTCATATATGTATAACTTAAGTTTTTTATACTGACTATATTACCCAATAAGACTACCCAGCCTTTCCGCGGCTGCGTCTACAGATATTATTTTATTGTCATCTACAAGACCAAGCTTTTTTAATTCATACATCAGTTTTGTTACCTGCGGTACATCTAATCCGAGTGACTGAACACCATCTACATCGCTGAATACTTCTACAGGTGTGCCCTGGGCAACTAATTTACCATCATCAACTATTAGAACTCTGTCTGCAAGACAGGCCTCTTCCATATGATGTGTTATATGTATAATGGATATTTTTTCAATTTTATTCAAAGCTTGAATTGTTTCCAGAACTTCATGTCGTCCTACCGGATCTAGCATGGATGTTGATTCATCTAGAATTATACATCTCGGCTTCATTGCAAGAACGCCTGCGATTGCGACTTTTTGCTTTTGTCCTCCTGAAAGCAAATGAGGTGCACGTTCTTTTAATTTAAGTATCCCGATTTCATCGAGTGCACTTAATGCCCGTTTCTTTATTTCAGCTGGTTCAACTCCCAAATTTTCAGGGCCAAAGGCTACATCTTCTATAACTGTTGTTCCTACAATCTGGTTGTCAGGATTTTGAAATATCATACCTACGTTTTTTCTGATATTCCAGACATTCTCCTCTATGGATGAATCCATTCCCAAAACTATAATGTTACCACCATCCGGTAGAATCAAAGCATTCAGCATTCTTGCGAAAGTTGATTTTCCCGAACCGTTTCTACCCAGAACTGCAATGAATTCTCCATCATTGATTTCCATGGATATTCCATCCACGGCTTTAACAGGACTGTCATTATTTTGATATGTATATTCTACATTAATTGCTTTAATCAGCGGCATAATCAATTTCCTTTTTTCACTAATAGAATTATAACAGTCTTTTAAAGGACATGCACTATAGGGTTACTATTTAATCACTTCTTCAGCCTAATAAATCCTCAGGTCAAAGACTTCTGCATACGGGCTTCCCCATGTCTCATGGATCTTCAATATTACACCCTTTGCTTTAACCTCGCTATATGTATGGCAGACAAATCTCATATAGTTCTCAGATTGCTCTGCAATAATAACTTCACCTTCGCTTGTAATCGCTGTCAGCTCATATGATTTTACCATTTCCGGATTTACGCTGTTTATATCAGATACAATTCTTCGGGGATTAAGATCTGAGTTAAATACAATCTCAGCTTTTGAAATTTTCTTCTCTACATCAAAGGATAATTTTATCCATTCAAATTTATCGTTTTGCAGCTTTTCAGACATCCATGAATTTGGTAATGCCAATGGACGAATAAATCCATTGTTAATCATCTTAGGCCTATATAATCTTTGCTCAGGTTCAGTCATAAAGCATGGAGTCAGCTGTATAAATTGCGTATCATTTATAGATTTGTATATAGTATCTTTATCAAAGATATCTGTGTCTGCCTCAATCCCAAGTACTGCTGTCATTTTATCTTTTCCCATGAATAGTTTCACTCCGGGGGTTTTTCTAATCATGACAAAAATTTTATTGCCCGGACATTCATTTATATCGATTTTTAAGTTGTACCAATTTTTCTTTGATACGGTGGTTTTTAATGATTTGTATATATGTCCAATACGGTAGTTCTGCTGTATCTCATCGGACAAGTAAATATCTACTGTAACTTCCTTTTCCTCATTTGATTCCATAAACAGCGATACCGAATCTAATTTACTTTCTATGGGTAAGATAATTCCATATGCTTTATCTAAATATTTATAAGTTTCCGGAATCATAATTTCACAAGCTTTTTCTGAAGAAACGCTCACTATCGCATTTCTCGAAAAATCGCTCTCTTCAACAAGTTTTTTACCTATTATAGATTGATCACACCTCAACAGTTTCTTTTGAAATTCATCTATATATTTTTTCGATATATCTGAAGGCCAAATATTTCTATTCAAACACATAGCGGCGGCAATACCTGCTGCCTGTCCCATAACTGATGTGGTAGATATCACTCTTAACGTTCCTAATGCTTCATGTGTACAGCTGATATGTCGACCTGCAAATAAAAGATTTTGTATATTTTTTGAATATATGCACCTAAAAGGTATATCTGTGATTCCTAGAAGATAATCATGTGTGCATCCCGGTTCTTTAGCCAGATATCCTTTAGGTGGATGAATATCAATCGGCCATCCTGTGTAACCTATTGAGTCTAAAAACTTTCTCTGTCCGGTCAAATCATGTGCGTTTACGATATATGGTCCGACCAATCTTCTTGATTCTCTTTTGCCCGGAAGATATCCTATCCAGTTTATTTCCTGATTCTCTGCATCCGAATAATCTCCACTGTTTTTTATGTGTCCCCACAGACCATTGACAACTTTTCTTAGGTGAAGCATTATTTCACCATCATCATGAATAGAATCTATTTCTCCACCGTATTCAACCCACCAGAATCCATAGTATGAACCATCAGGCATCTTGTGAATACTTCTGTTAATTCTTTCAAAAGATGGCAACTCTTCTATATCAACTGCCCAATCCGGTGTCTTGAATTTTACAGAATGCCCTGCATCAACTGTAGTAAAAAGTAATGTTGCCCCCATGGTTTTTGTGTCAGGATTCTCAGGTGAGTACACTTCGTTATATTCGCTTTTGCCTTCACGCCCAACCCTGTAATGTGCGCCTGATAGAAATCCTACGGTTCCATCTCCTGTACAATCAATAAAAATTTTGCCTGAAAAATCATAAATTGTTTCAGCTCTAAGTTGCAGCCCTTTAACGCTTAAAATTACATCATCCGTATCTTTATTTACTTCATATATTGATGTATTTAAATATATGCTAAGATTTTCTTGTTTTAAAACAATATCAAAGTATATCTGGTCAAAATAGAACCATCTCCACTTCCTGGCATTCGAAGCCATATAGTGAAGATGATTAAATATTTCCTCAATTATACCGGTCTCTCTTGCAAATTTATTAAATGGCGGTGCTGCTGCCCCGCACGGGCCAACACGAATTTCACTACTTGCACTTCCACCAAGTATTGGTCTGTCTGTAACCAGTATGGTTTTTTTATTCTGTCTTGCTGCAGATAATGCAGCTGATATTCCCGCAATTCCTGCACCGATTACAATTACCTCAGCATCAATTTGCAACTTTTTAAAGTCTCTTATCACATCTGTTTTCTCAGTATTTAACACAAGAATCACCTCTCCTCTAGGAATAAATAAAATTATATCATAATCCTTAATCTCTATTTCTCATATAATTATCGTAAATCATAGTTTACTAAACCTGTGTTTTTGAGGTTAACCTTTTAATGTTCTAACTCTTGATTTGTTTTTTCGTTTGTTTTATAACTTTTTGGTCAAGTGTCCCAAGCACAATTTCTGATTAGCGGATAAAAAAACCCACCGGACTAAACCGGTGAGTTCATATTTTTATTTGTGCAATAGAATTAATTTATACTAATTCGAGTATTGCCATTTCTGCTGCGTCGCCACGTCGTGCGCCGAGTTTATAGATTCTTGTATAACCGCCATTTCTTTCTTTATACTTTGGAGCGATTTCGTCAAATAATTTATTAACAACGCTTTCATCTTTAACTTTATTAATCCATTTCATTGCTGCTCTACGAGCTGCAAGTCTTGATGAACCGTCAACAGATTTCATTTCAGTGGTTGTTTCTCTTTCAATGACATCGTATTTTCTGCCATTTTTGCTTTCTTTGGAAACAGTTACTTTTTTGCCTTTTTTATCAACCATAGCTTTTGTAACTTTTACCTGTTTTGATGTGAAGTTATCACATTCTTTTACCGCTGAACTGATGAGCGAATCAACAATTTTCTGAACTTCCTTGGCTCTCATTTCGGTCGTTTCAATCTTACCGTGCTGAATAAAAGCTGTAACAAGGTTTCTGAGTATCGATATTCTCTGATCAGTAGGGCGTCCTAATTTCCTATGTGATGGCATGATTCCATATCTCCTTTTACTTATTCTTCATCACTTGCGAAAGAAAATCCCATTGCATCTAGCTTCTTGCTTACTTCTTCTAGAGATTTCTTGCCAAGATTCCTTACTTTCATCATATCTTCTTCAGATCTGTTTGTGAGATCTTCAACGGTATTAATACCGGCTCTCTTCAAACAATTGTATGAACGTACGGATAAGTCCAGTTCTTCAATTTGCATTTCAAGAACTTTAACTTTTTCATTGTTTTCCTTTTCAACCATAATTTCAGTGTTTATTGCCTTAGCGGACAGTTCTATGAACAGGCTTAGGTGTTCGCTGATAATTTTAGCTGAAAGGCTAACTGCTTCTTCTGGTGTGGTGCTTCCGTCGGTATAAACTTCAAGAATCAGTTTATCGTAGTCGGTAACCTGTCCCACACGAGTATCTTCTACCTTATATATAACCCTTTTAACTGGGGTATAAATTGAATCAACAGGGATAACGCCTATTACAGTTTCATCACTCTTGTTTTTTTCAGCAGAATCATAGCCTCTGCCCTTATTTATAGTAAGTTCCATATAAAATGGAGCACTCCCATCAAGGGTACAGATATGAAGATCAGGGTTTAATACTTCACAGTCGGCATCCGTCTGGATATCTCCTGCGGTTATTTCGCCTTCTCCTTCGGCATTTATATATACCGTTTTTGGTCCTTTTTCATGAAGTTTCAACCGTATTTCCTTAATATTAAGAATAATCTCGGTTACATCTTCAACAACACCTGCAACGGTGGAGAACTCATGGAGAACTCCTTCAATTTTTAGGGATGTTACAGCTGCTCCCGGTAGGGATGACAGTAATATCCTTCTAAGGGAATTACCAAGGGTAATCCCATATCCTCTTTCAAGGGGTTCTACTATAAATTTGCCGTATGTATTTTCTTCGTTAATTTCAACGCATTCAACTTTTGGTTTTTCAATTTCTATCAAATTCAATACCCTCCTTTTTTATTTTAAGTATAGGAAGTCTATATTCAGGGTTTACTTGGAGTAAAGCTCTACTATTAGATGCTCTTCCAATGGAATCCCGATTTCTTCCCTGGCGCACTCGCCGACTACTTTTCCTTCTAGTTTGTCAACATTGTATTCAAGGAATGAAGGTATGTTTTTGCTAGCGCTTAATTCTGCAAGTTCTTTGAACTTTGAGGAACTTTTGCTTTTTTCAGCAACAGCTATTACATCCCCAGCTTTAACTAAGTAGGAAGGTATGTTGACTTTTCTGCCGTTAACAGTGAAATGTCCGTGAAGAACAAGCTGTCTTGCTTCAGGTCTTGAGTTACCCAGACCAAATCTGTAAACTACATTATCAAGTCTGCTTTCAAGGATCTTCAGAAGGTTTACACCTGTAACGCCACGTCTTCTGTTTGCCATTTCGAAATACTTTTTAAACTGAGCTTCCAAAATGCCATAATATCTTCTGGCTTTTTGTTTTTCTCTAAGCTGAAGTCCGTATTCGCTGACCTTTTTTCTTCTCTGACCATGTTGGCCAGGAGCATAAGGTCGCCTAACCATAGCACATTTATCCGTATAACATCTGTCTCCTTTAAGAAACAGTTTTACGCCTTCTCTTCTGCATAATCTGCAGACAGCGTCTGTATATCTTGCCATTTATCAGTACACCTCCGTTATTAAACTCTTCTTCTTTTGGGCGGTCTGCATCCGTTATGAGGAATAGGAGTAACATCTTTAATGAGAGTTATTGTTAATCCTGCAGTCTCCAATGCCCTTATAGCCGCTTCTCTACCACCACCCGGGCCTTTAACATATACTTCGACAGTTTTCAGTCCGTGTTCCATAGCAGCCTTAGCAGCTGATTCAGCAGCGCTCTGTGCAGCAAATGGAGTGTTCTTTCTTGAACCTCTGAAACCGAGTCCGCCGGCACTTGCCCATGAAAGGGCGTTGCCTTTAGTATCCGTAAGCGTAACTATTGTGTTGTTGAAGCTTGAACGAATGTGTGCTGCGCCATGTTCTATGTTTTTTTTCTCTTTCCTTTTTCTGGATCTTTTTGGTGCCATTATACGTCAACCTCCTATTTCTTTTTACCGCCAACAGTCCTTTTGCTTGGACCTTTTCTAGTTCTGGCATTATTTTTTGTATTCTGACCTCTTACAGGCAGACCCATTCTATGTCTTCTGCCTCTGTAGCTGCCTATTTCAATGAGTCTTTTAATGTTTAAAGCTGTATCTCTTCTGAGATCACCTTCAACCATATGATCATTTTCGATAGCATCTCTAAGGTCGGCTACCTCACTCTCAGTAAGGTCCTTGACTCTGGTGTCAGGACTGACACCGGTCTTTTTCAATATTTTTTGAGATTTTGTTCTGCCTATACCAAATATGTATGTAAGTCCTATCTCAATTCTTTTTTCTCTGGGTAAATCAACCCCGGCAATTCGAGCCATTAATCACTGCACCTCCATAATTTATCGCGTTTCATGATTATTATTTTTATCACCCCGGGCATAGTCCACTATGCAGCCGCCCCGAAGGTGTATCAAACTTTTACTAACCTTGTTTTTGTTTATGTCTGGGATTTTCGCAAATCACCATAACTTTTCCGTGTCTTTTTATAATTTTACACTTGTCGCAAATCTTTTTTACTGATGGTTTAACTTTCATCTTCTTCTCCTTATCTGCCTCTCCAGGTTATTCTTCCTTTAGTCAAGTCGTATGGTGACATCTCAACCTTAACCTTATCACCCGGCAGAATCCTGATGTAGTGCATCCTGAGCTTACCGGATATATGTGCCAGTATCACATGCTTGTTGGTCAGTTCAACTCTGAACAAAGCGTTTGGCAATGCTTCTTTTACTACGCCTTCAACTTCTATTACATCCTTAGCCAAAGCTATTCCTCCTTAAAGTTTCTCATCCAAGTCAAGCATTTTTATTCCCTTGTATATCTCGGAATTCTGTAGTGCTTTGCCCTCTTTTAGTTTGACAGCCAGCTTTTCCAGAACCTCTCCCGTTAAATCAAGGTGCCTGAGTTTTTTCTTTTTCGGATTTTCTACCCTTCTCAGGTTTCCATCCGCCACATATACATAACTGTCGGCTTTATCGACAGACAGTACCATGAATTTTTTGCCCTTATCCCTTCCGGCTTTTGACAAAACCACGTGTCCGGGACTAACATCCAATTCCTTCACCTCCGGTTATAAAGCATCTTTATGCTTCAGTACATCAGTTATTAATTCCGTTACTTTATCCGGCATAGGTGTTCCATCAATATCAATAAGTATACCTGCATCTCCATAATAATTAATTATGGGACTGGTTTTTTCATGATATTCCTTCAACCTTTTTCCAACAGTTTCCGGCTTATCATCTTCCCTTACATATAGATCCTGTCCACATTTATCACAGACATTCTCTTTAATGGGGGGTTTGTAGTCAGTATGATAGGTTTCTCCGCACCTGCACATACTTCTGCCGGACAGTCTACCTATTACATTCTCATCAGGCACCATTATATTAAGTGCCACATCAGCTTTAACACCAATGCTTTTAAGAACGTTATCAAGCATCTCAGCTTGTGCTGTTGTTCGTGGATATCCATCAAGAATAAATCCATTTTCACAATCAGCTTCAGCTAGTCTGTCTTCAACTATACTGTTGGTAACCTTATCGGGAACCAATAAACCTTTGTCAATGTACTCTTTGGCTTTTCGGCCTAAGTCTGTACCTTCTTTTATATTCTTCCTGAATATGTCTCCGGTGGATATATGGGGTATGCTGTACATATCCGATATCCTGCCCGCCTGTGTCCCTTTTCCGCTACCGGGGGCTCCAAGTAAAATCAAAATCATTGACCGCACCTGCCGTTTCCGCTTATTAGCGATTAGTCCAGGAATCCTTTATAATGCCTCATTAGCATCTGTGATTCTATCTGTTTAACTGTATCGAGGGCAACACCTACAACAATCAGTAGTGCGGTTCCACCGAACCAGATGTTAATGCCAAATATGGCACCGAATATCTGTGGGAAAACAGCTACTGCTGCAAGGAAGAAACCGCCGAACCATGTAATCCTGTTCAATACTTTAGCTATATAATCTGCGGTTGGTTTACCGGGTCTGATCCCAGGTATAAACCCGCCGTTCTTCTTCATGTTGTTCGCAACCTCAACGGGATTGAACTGAATGATTGTATAGAAGAATGCAAAGAAAATAATGAGCATTGCCATGAGAGTCATATGTACTAGAGTTCCCTGTTGCTGTAATGCTATCAGTATTTTGCTTTCTGTATTAGGCGCTGCCAATCCGATTACTATAGATGGAAGCGTTGTTATTGACATAGCAAATATGATTGGGATAACACCAGCCATATTAACCTTCATAGGAAGGTGTGTGCTCTGTCCACCGTACATCTTTCGCCCAACAACTCGTTTTGCATACTGTACAGGTATTCTTCTCTCAGCCTGTGTTACATATATAACCCCGACTATTGATACTGTGAAAACAAGTAATATACCAACTATTCCGAGTATTCCTACTAATCCGTTTCCAAGTGTTCCTGCTTTATAATATGTCCATATAGAAGCAATTCCCTGAGGAGCTCTTGCAATTATACCTGCAAAGATTATCAGCGAGATACCGTTTCCGATACCGTATTCGGTAATATTCTCTCCAAGCCACATAATGAATGCAGTACCAGCAGTAAAGGAAAGTGTAATTATGAAGAATGAAACAAATGTTCCTCCGTCAAAAATTGCATTATATGAACCAAGGCTAATATAGAGCATAGCTGCCTGGAAAAACCCAAGTGCTACTGCCAGATACCTTACTATTTGTTGTATCTTCTTTCTTCCTTCTGCGCCTTCCTTTTGCATTCTCTCGAGTGCTGGAATAGCAACTGTCAATAGGTTCATAATGATAGAAGCATTAATATACGGGGTTATGTTCATAGCGAACAAAGACGCCCTGCTGAAAGCTCCGCCGGAAAAAGTATCCATAAAGCCAAACAACTGATTTCCTTCAGTCATGGCTGCGAAAGCTTCCTGTATAAGACCGGGAACAGGAAGATGACTGCCTAATCTGTAGATAAGGAGTAGTCCCATAGTAATAAGAAGTTTCTTTTTAAGATCTCCGATCTTCCAGGCGTTCTTAATGGTCTCAAACATTTATACTACCTCAACCTTTCCTCCGGCTGCTTCAATTTTTTCTGTTGCAGATTTCGTAAATCTTGCGGCTTTTACGGTAAGTTTTTTTGTTATCTCTCCGTTGCCAAGGATTACGATTCCATTCAAAGTCTTTTTAACTAAACCTGCCTCAATCATTTTTGCTGTATCAACGGTTGAACCGCTTCTGAACTGATTCAATGATTCAAGACTTACTTCTGCATATTCTTTTCTAAAACGTGCATTTGTGAATCCCCTTTTAGGAATTCTTCTGTAAAGGGGCATCTGACCGCCTTCAAAACCAACACGAACTCCGCCGCCTGATCTTGAATTCTGTCCATCGCGCCCACGACCTGCAGTTTTTCCATTGCCTGTTGCATGTCCGCGCCCTTTTCTTTTTCCAGTTTTTGTAGAGCCGACAGCCGGCTTTAATTCATTAAGTTTCATTCAGCCGTCCTCCTATATTTCTTCAACAGATACAAGGTGAGAAACTTTGAAGACCATACCTCTCATCTGAGGATTGTCTTTTTGTTCCACACTTTGTCCGATTTTTCTTAGTCCCAGTGCTTCGATGGTTGCTCTGTGAACTTTCAGCGCACCGATGGTGCTTTTTACCAGTGTAATTTTAAGTCTTTTTTCTTTTTTAGCCACCTTAAAGCCTCCTATTCAGTAACGTCTTCTACGGAAATTCCCCTGTCTTTAGCCACATCGGCAACTGTTCTCATCTCAGAAAGGCCAGCTATTGTAGCCTTAACGATATTGATCGCATTGTTTGAACCAAGGCATTTTGCCCTTACGTCCTTAACACCTGCTAGTTCGAGGACCGCTCTTACAGCGCCACCTGCTATAACTCCAGTACCGGGCGATGCAGGTTTTATAAGAACTCTAGCTGCTCCAAACTTGCCGATGATTTCATGAGGAAGTGTTGTTCCTACGAGCGGAATTTTAATCATATTCTTTTTCGCAGAGTCAATCCCTTTCCTTATGGCATCAGGTATTTCAATAGATTTGCCCATGCCTGCTCCAACATTGCCTTTTTCATCGCCCACTACTACTAGTGCGCTGAAACGGAAATTTCTTCCGCCTTTAACAACTTTGGTTACACGGCCTATTTTTACGACTTTTTCTTTTAATTCGTCGCCATTTTTATCCCTGTTTCTATCTCTGTTTTTGTCTCTATGCTGCAAAACCATATCCTCCTATTAAAACTCAAGCCCTTCGGCTCTGGCGGCATCCGCCAATTCTTTTACCCTTCCGTGGTAAACATAGCCGCCCCTGTCAAAAACAATCAACTTGATTCCTTTTTCAACAGCTCTTTGGGCTATGAGCTTTCCGACTTCTTTAGCAGCCTCTATGTTTCCACCATTATTCACACTGCCTTTTAAAGCTGTATCAATAGTTGATGCGGATACAAGGGTCACTCCTTTAGAATCATCTATGATCTGAGCATATATGTTCTTGCTGCTTTTAAAAACATTGAGTCTCGGCCTCTCGGGAGTGCCGGTAATTTTCTTTCTGATTCTCATATGTTTTTTCCTGCGTAATTTGTTCTTATCAGATTTCTTAATCATATTTTTACACTCCTTTCAATTATGCGCCGGTCTTGCCTTCTTTACGTCTGATTCTTTCATCAGCGTATTTAACACCTTTACCTAGATAAGGTTCAGGTTTCCTCTTAGCGCGAATCTTTGCGGCAAATTCACCAACTGCCTGCTTATCATATCCTTTAACTGTTATATTGGTCTGGGTTGGAAGTTCTACGGTTATACCTTCGGGAAATGGCATTTCCACCGGGTGTGAATAACCGAGGCTTAGTACAAGTGTTTTGCCCTGTAATGCAGCTCTATATCCAACGCCGTTAATTTCAAGTTTTTTCTCAAAGCCTTCGTTTACGCCTAAAACCATGTTATTAATCAGACTTCTTGTAAGACCATGGAAGGCCTTGTGTCTTTTTAGATCACTCGGTCTTTCTATTATAACTTTTCCATCCTCAATCTTAATCGTCATATCAGTGCTGAACTTCTGTACCAGCGAACCCTTAGGTCCTTTTACTGTAACGGTGTTACCGTCTTCAATTTTTACATCAACGCCCTTCGGTATTACAACGGGCATCTTTCCTATACGTGACATTACGTCCTCCTTCTTGTTCTTGACATTGTGAGCATCCGCTCTTTTCAGAAACTAAAAAGCATCCAATTATTACCAGATAAATGCCATTACTTCGCCGCCAATACCAGCTTTTCTTGCATCTTTATCTGTTACAATACCTTTTGATGTTGAAATAATGGCTGTTCCCAGTCCACCCAACACTTTTGGCATATCATCTTTACCTGCATAAACCCTAAGGCCCGGTTTGCTGATCCTTTTAATACCTTTGATTGCGTTTCTTTTATCGGAATTGTATTTAAGAGTAACCTTGATGGTTCCCTGTATTTCACTTTCGATAACTTTTACGCCAGTGATATAACCTTCTCTTAAGAGTATATCAGCTATGGCTTTTTTCAGGTTTGAAGCCGGTATATCTACGGTTTCATGTTTGGCTGAACCTGCATTCCTAATTCTTGTCAACATATCAGCAATTACATCTGAAATCTGCATATTGTTATCTCCTTCCCTAACCTTACCAGCTTGCTTTTCTAATTCCCGGTATCTGACCTTTATAAGCCAGCTCCCTGAAACATATTCTGCATACCCCAAATTTTCTCATATAAGCATGGGGTCTCCCGCATATTTTACATCTGTTATATTCACGGGTCTTATACTTCTGTTTGCGTTGTTGCTTTAAAATCATCGCTTTCTTAGCCACTATATTACCTCCTCATTATGCCTTTTTTAACGGCATACCCATATAATCAAGTAATTCCCTGGCTTCTTCATCGGTTTTGGCCGTTGTAACGAAGCAAACGTTCATACCTCTTATAGTATCCACATCATCATATACAATTTCCGGGAAAATCAGCTGTTCTTTAACTCCGACGGAGTAATTTCCTCTACCGTCAAATGAATCTGCTGAAACACCCCTGAAGTCTCTAACCCTTGGAAGAGATATATTCATGAATCTGTCGGCGAATTCATACATTCTTTCGCCTCTGAGTGTAACTTTGCAGCCTATTTTCATACCTGCTCTCAGTTTAAAGTTAGCAATTGATTTTTTAGCTAATGTAACTATGGGTTTCTGGCCTGTAATAATTGTTAAATCTTTTACAGCAGATTCGATAGCCTTAGGATTTTCCTTGGCATCTCCAACACCCATGTTAACTACTATTTTTTCAAGCCTAGGAACCTGGTTTACGTTATTATACTTAAACTTTTCCATCATGGCTGGTATTACATTTTCTTTGTAGGCATCTTTTAATCTTGCCATTTGGTACAACCTCCCTCCGGCTTACTTTGCCGCTTCTTTAATTACGTCAATTACTACTCCGCATTTTTTACAAACTCTGACCTTACGGCCGCTTTCTTCAACCAGTCTGTGTGTTCTGGCCGGTTTTTTGCATTTGCTGCAGATGAGCATTGCGTTTGATGCATCAATGAATGCTTCTTGGTGAATGATTCCACCGGGCTGATTCATGTTTCTTGGTTTAACATGTTTTGTAGCTATGTTAACACCTTCAACCAGCACCGTACCCTTTTCAGGATTGACTTCAAGCACTTTTCCGTGTTTTCCTCTATCTTTACCGCTTAGAACCGTAACATTATCGCCGGTTCTTATATGTAGTTTTTTTGCCATTATGTCCTGCCTCCCTTCTATAGCACTTCAGGTGCAAGGGAAACTATTCTCATGTAGTTTTTATCCCTAAGCTCCCTGGCTACAGGCCCGAATATACGGGTACCCTGGGGTTCCTGATCTTCTTCTTTTATAATAACTGCCGCGTTTTCATCAAATCTTATATAAGAACCATCATTTCTTCTGATTCCTTTTTTTGATCTAACGATAACACATCTGACGACTTCGCCTTTTTTTGCGGTACCGCCGGGGGATGCGCTTTTAACACTACAAACTATTACATCGCCTATGTTAGCGTATCTTCTGCGTGATCCACCTAAAACCTTTATACACATAAGTTCCTTGGCTCCGGTGTTGTCAGCTGATTTTAATACTGTCTGCATTTGAATCATTTGTGTTTTCTCCTCCCAAACGGATTATTTTACTTTTTGTAGAACTTCAAGCAAACGCCATCTTTTATCTTTACTCATTGGCTTGGTTTCCATTACTTTAACTGTATCGCCGATGCTACATTCATTATTTTCATCATGTGCCTTGAGCTTATATGTCCTCTTAATGATTTTGCTGTAAAAAGGATGTTTAACACTCGTTCCGACGGCTACAACAATTGTTTTGTCCATCTTGTTGCTTGTTACTTTACCTACTCTTGTTTTTCTGAGATTTCTATTTTCCATCTCGCTTACTCCTTCATTGAAAGCCATTAGCTGCCGCTTTCTACATTAAGTTCCCGTTCTCTGATAACGGTCTTAACCCTTGCTATATCCTTTTTAACATCCTTCAGTTTCATAGGATTTTCAAGTTGGCTTGTCGCAAACTGGAATCGAAGCTTAAATAACTCTGATTTCAATTCATTGAGTTCGTTAGCGAGTTCTTCAGCTGATAGTTTTTTTATATCATTAGCTTTCATCTGATTCACCAACCTTGCTTTCTTTTTCAACGACTCTGCACTTTATAGGAAGTTTATGCATTCCGCGTTTTAGTGCTTCAACCGCTTCTTCTTTAGGTACTCCGCCAACCTCAAACATAATTCTGTTAGGTTTAACTACTGCTACCCAGAACTCTGGGCTTCCCTTACCGCTTCCCATACGTGTTTCAGCAGGTTTCTTTGTTACGGGCTTATGTGGGAATATTTTAATCCATACTTTACCACCCCTCTTAAGGTAATGGTTGATAGCAATACGGGCTGCTTCTATCTGGTTGCTCTTTATCCAACCGGGTTCTAAGGCCATAAGACCATATTCACCGTCAGTAATTTTATTGCCTCTATTAGCAACACCCTTCATTTTGCCTCTGTGGACTCTTCTATACTTGACCCTTTTGGGCATTAACATTATGCAGTTCCTCCTTCCGTATTTTTTCTTTCCGGAAGAACTTCTCCCTTGTATATCCATATTTTAACGCCAATTTTTCCATAAGTAGTATTGGCTTCTGCAAATCCATAATCAATATCAGCTCTCAAGGTCTGAAGAGGAATTGTACCTTCATGATAATGTTCAGTTCTGGCTATTTCTGCTCCGCCAAGTCTGCCTGCGCACATGGTTTTAATTCCCTTTGCTCCGGCTTTCATAGCACGTGACATTGCCTGTTTCATAGCTCGTCTGAAAGATGTTCTTTTTTCAAGTTGCTGTGCAACACTTTCAGCCACTAACTGTGCACATGCATCAATATCCTTAATTTCAGTTATATTAACAAGCACGCTTTTTCCTGTAAGCTTTTCAACTTCTTTTCTTAGCTGTTCAATTCCTGCGCCGCCTTTTCCAATTATAAGTCCGGGTTTTGCAGCATGTATGTTCAGTTTAATCTTGCTTGCAGCTCTTTCAATTTCAATTCTCGCTATTCCTGCGATATAAAGTTTTTTCTTGATATATTTTCTAACATTATAATCTTCAACGAGGTAATTGCCGAAGTCGCGCTTATTGGCATACCATTTTGTATCCCAGTCCTTGATTATTCCGACTCTAAGTCCATGGGGATTAACTTTTTGTCCCATTACATATCCTCCCTAAGCTCTTTCTTTAAGAACCACTGTTATATGACTGGTTCTTTTTCTGATTCTTGATGCGCTTCCTCTGGCATTTGGCATAAGTCTCTTCATAGTGGTTCCCTGTCCGGCATATGCTTCTGCTACAAATAATTTCTCTTTATCAAGTTCAAAATTATTTACTGCATTTGCTTCTGCGGATTTCAATAATTTCATTATGAATTCACTAGCTGCCCTAGGGGTGAATTTAACTATCCCATAGGCTTCCACAAGATTTTTTCCCCTTATAAGGTCAAGAACCAATTTAGCTTTGGATGCTGGCACTCTTAAGTATTTTGCACTTGCGCGGCCTTCATCCCTACCTATTCCAAGGTTCTTTTTTTCCTTTTTGGTAAGCAGGGGAGCTTTTTGAAATTTTCTTCTTTCTACGCCGTATTGTTTTTTGAGTTCTTCTGTATTATCAATAACTTCTACGGCTGGCGTTTTAGTTTTAGCCATTTTTTTCTCCTTTCACTGCTTAACTCTAAGTGGCTGAAGTAGTCTTGTCGCCTCTTCCGTGCCCTCTGTATGTTCTGGTCGCTACAAACTCACCAAGTTTATGTCCAACCATGTCTTCGGTGATATATACAGGTACATGTTTTCTGCCATTATGTACCGCTATGGTGTGTCCCACCATCTGCGGAAATATGGTTGACGCCCTTGACCAAGTCTTTAAAACTTTCTTTTCGTTCTTATCGTTCATTTCCACTATCCTAGCAAGGAGTTTCGGAAAAACGTAAGGACCCTTTTTAACCGATCTGCTCATTTATGACGTCCTCCTATTTCTTGTTTCTTCTCTTGACAATATATTTGTCAGAAGCTTTATTTTTCTTTCTTGTCTTGCTACCCAGTGTAGGTTTACCCCAAGGAGTAACCGGACTGGGACGCCCTATTGGTGAACGGCCTTCGCCTCCGCCGTGCGGATGGTCGATAGGATTCATTGCTGATCCCCTGACAGTAGGTCTTATACCCATATGTCTTTTTCTGCCGGCTTTACCAATGGAAATATTCTCTGCATCTATGTTACCTACCTGACCAAGAGTGGCCCTGCAGTTCAGATGTACCATTCTAACTTCTCCGGATGGAAGTCTTACCTGTGCAAATTTTCCTTCTTTAGCCATCAGCTGTGCTGAGTTACCCGCTGAACGAACCATTTGTCCGCCCTTACCTGCTTTTAACTCAATATTATGAATTATTGAACCAACAGGTAAATTTATAAGTGGTAATGCATTCCCTGTTCTGATGTCTGCATTCGGTCCTGAATCAAGAACATCGCCTACTTTTATAGTATGAGGAGCAAGTATGTATCTTTTTTCGCCGTCTGCGTAATATATCAAAGCTATGTTTGCACTTCTGTTAGGATCATATTCGATGGCGGCAACTTTGCCCGGAACACCGTCTTTATCCCTTTTAAAATCAATTATTCTATATTTTTTGACAGCCCCTCCGCCTCTATGTCTGACGGTAATCCTTCCATAGGAATTTCTTCCTGAATGTTTGGTTTTTTTGGATGTCAATCCCTTTTCCGGCGTGGTCTTGGTGATGTCTTCAAATGTCGAGACCGTCATGAACCTTCTGGCCGGTGAGGTAGGACGAAACTTTTTGGTTGGCATTGTCTACACTCCTTTTCCGAATTACTGGCCTACGCCGAATTCCTCTATAGTAGTCTTATATTTCTTAGTAATGGCTTTTTCTATGCCACCTTTTTCAAGATATACAATTGACTTGGGATCCATATCAATTTTCACAATTGCTTTTTTGAATTTTGCAGTCATGCCCTGATGAACTCCCTGTCTTTTCATTTTCCCTTTGTAATTAGCAGTATTAACCTTAATAACTTTAACATTAAACAGTTTTTCGGTAGCTGACTTTACTTCAGTTTTTGTTGCACTGGTAGCTACAATGAAAGTATACTTTCCATCAGCCATGTCATCACTGCTTCGTTCTGTTATATAAGGTCTTATAATAATATCTTCAGCTTTTTTCATTATACGTAAACCTCCTCGACCTTAGCTACGGCTTCCTTAGTTATGACAAGTTTGTCATATTTCAGGATATCGTAAACATTAAGGGCATTCACAACAGTCGTTTTAATACCAGGAATATTATCCGTGGATTTAACAACGTTCATGTTGCTTTCAGGCATTACCACTAATGTGGATACCGAAGCATTTATATTACCAAGAACCTCAATAGCTCTTTTGGTCTTGATTACATCCAATTCAAACTTATCAAGAACGATTATGCAATTGTCTGCTACTTTTGTAGTAAGAGCTGACTTAAGCGCAAGTCTTTTAAGTTTTTTAGGCATTGCCTTTCTATAGCTTCTCGGTTTGGGTGCAAATGCAACTCCACCACCGGTCCACTGAGGCTGTACAGTTCCGCCGTGTCGGGCTCTGCCGGTGCCTTTTTGTCTCCATGGTTTTTTCTTACCGCCTCTGACCTCTGCTCTGGTCTTTGCGGATTGTGTGCCCTGTCTTGCATTGGAAAGATGCGTAACAACTGCACTGTGCATTGCTGTCTTATTAACTTTGACTGCAAATATACCGTCATTTAAAGTAATGGTATCCACTACTTTTCCATTCATATCGTAAACATCTGTTTTAGGCATTGCACTTCCTCCTTCCACTATGCTTTGACTGCTTCATTAATAACGAGGAATCCGCCCTTAGGACCGGGTACCGCGCCTTTAACCAGCAGCAGATTTTTATCTTCATAAACTTTCACCACAACAAGGTTCTGAACCGTTATTTTGTCAGTACCCATATGACCGGGGAGCTTTTTACCTTTGAAAACCCTACTTGGGTTTGAGGCTCCGCCCATCGATCCTGGTCTTCTGTGAAAATGAGATCCATGAGTTTCGCGTCCTCTTGCTGTGCCATATCTTTTAATTGTTCCTTGGTATCCTTTACCTTTGGATATACCTGAAACATCAATAACATCGCCTTCAGCGAACATTTCGCCCACGTTGATTTCTTTTCCAACTTCGAATCCGTCATTACTGTCTGTACGGAATTCTCTTAAATATCTTTTTGGAGTAACGCCTGCTTTATCAAAAGCACCCTTATTAGGTTTGTTGGCGCGAGACTCTTTGATATCATCATAGCCGACCTTTACAGCAAAATATCCGTCCTGCTCTTTTGTCTTGAGCTGCACGACGGAAATAGGTCCGGCTTGAACGGCTGTTACCGGTATTGACAGACCATCTTCTGTAAATACCTGAGTCATGCCTATTTTTTTACCTAGTATGAATTTCTTCACCTTTCCAGTACCTCCTTGGTTATTGGTTCGCATTTGCGAACTTGACCTTTTTCCTACAGTTTGATTTCTATATCCACGCCCGCTGGTAAATCCAGTCTCATTAATGCATCAATGGTTTTGGGTGTTGGTTCTAGAATATCAATCAATCTTTTATGTGTCCTCATTTCGAACTGCTCACGAGCATCTTTGTACTTGTGCGGAGCTCTTAATATGGTTACAATTTCCTTCCTTGTTGGAAGTGGTACAGGCCCTGAAATCTTAGCGCCCGATCTTTTTGCAGTCTCAACTATTTTGTTAGCGGACTGATCGATTAGCTGATGGTCGTAAGCCTTAAGTCTGATTCTGATTTTCTGTTTTCCTGCCATTTTTTCCTCCTTAAATCCTTTACGAACAAGGTTCCTGTACACTTTGCCGGGTGTTTCCTGCCTGGCATATTTTAAACCCGGTCATACCGGGTGTAAAAACTACATCTCGTACAGTGACTTGTCGCCCGTTTTCTTGAACCGGACATTCTCCACCGAAGTGACCTGCCTTTCATACGGCAGCAATCTTCGGTATCTTTGTATGCCTTGTCACAGCAAGAGTCATTATAAACCATCAAAAAGCATTATGCAAGGGTTTTTCCGAACTTTTTTTACCCTATGTAAACACTTTTGACAGCTTTTATATTCTATACCCCTAACAAGTCTTTGTCAAACCCACTCTCCCGGGCGTTTCATGTACACAACATCAGTCAATTGTAAAACTAAATGCGACCCCTAATTCCAAAATGGTTGCATTAACTCTTACAAATCCAGCAGTCGCATTTACTCTTGCAAACAACTTACTCATATCACTTCTCTTCTGATTCAATAACAGACCTCCATAAACCTTTTATAAATGACAAGGAACGAATAGAATAACTTTAAGGCACTTTACTCCGGCGGCGGCTGTGGAAACGGAGGTATTTAATGAGAAAATTCAAACATTTAACTTTAAGTGACAGAATTAAAATCGAGCAGTCCCTCAACGACGGCAACTCCTTAAAAGGAACAGCTTCTAAGCTGAACCGCAACACTTCTTCCTTGTCGCGGGAGATTCGAAACCATTTCATCGCTAAGGATACCGGTGCATATGGAAGGCCTTTCAACAATTGCCTACGCAGGAATGATTGCAAAAACAGGAATAAATGCATGTGTGAGGATTTTGAAGAAGAGGTCTGCCCTTTGCTTTCAATGCCACCCTATGTATGTAACTGCTGCACAAAACGAATGCGCTGTACATTGAGGAAGAATCTTTACGTGGCAAAGTATGCGCAAGATGAGTATGAGCTTTTTCGTTCCGAGTCACGCAGTGGTGTCGACATTGACGAACATGAGATAGCCCGTATTGACGGGATCATCTCACCTCTGCTCATAATGGGCATTCCGTCATCATATCTGCGTGAACAACGAGGATATCATAATGCTCAGCGAAAAGAGCATTTACAACTACATTGATTATGGCCTTTTCTCCGCCCGGAACATTGATTTACCAAGAAAGGTACGGTACAGGCCGCGCAATAAACACGAAGACAAATTCAAGGTGGACAAGGCATGCAGGATTGGTCGCACATATGACGACTTCATTTCTTTCATAAGTGCACACCTGGATACACCTGTTGTTGAGATGGATACGGTTGAAGGAGAAAAGGGCGGTAAGCTTCTCCTTACCATACATTACACAGACTCACAGTTGATGCTTGCATTCATTCGCGATGCAAACACTTCAAGGTCTGTTACGGAGATATTCCAGGTGCTGTTGCAGAAACTGGGGAACGAAGAATTCAAAAGGCTGTTCCCGGTCATCCTCACGGACAACGGAAGCGAGTTCTCGAACCCGGAAGCCATTGAGTTAGACGATGAAGGCAACCGGCTGACATATGTATTCTACTGTGATCCTTCGTCACCTTACCAAAAAGGAGCCATCGAAAACAACCACGAGCTTATCAGGAGGGTTGTCCCCAAGGGAAAGAGTTTCAATCTCTATGGCCAGGAAAAGATTGCTCTTATGATGAATCACATCAATTCCTATACAAGAAAGAAGCTGAACGACAAATCGCCATTTGACGTTTTCAGCTTCCTTCACGGATCTGATGTGATTGAGACGCTTGGTATATTACGCATTCACGCTAATGATATTATCCTTAAACCAAAGCTTCTCAAGTAACCCTTAAGGCAGTCACCGCCGGCAGGAAAGCGCCTAGAAATTATGTCAGATATGGGGTCGAATTTACTCTTGCAAAAAGATGGTAAAATTCCGTCCCCGGCTTATTCATGCCAACAAAAAGGTAAAACCTGTCCTTATGCGGTAATTATATCAGAAAAATGGTCTAAATCAGTATTTTAAAACGAATGTGTTCATGGTTTTCCCGCGAATTCCCTTCAAGGGTTGCAGTAACTCTTACAAAGTTGCAATTAGTTTTTCAATTCACCTGTACACAACATCCGTCAGATACTATACACAACTGATAGATGTTGCGCGCAATAAGAATATAGAAAAAAGACAACCCTTATCTTGGTTGTCTAACAATTAATATACAGAATATTTGTTGAAGATTCTTACATTGAGGTGTGGGAATGACCTTGTTTCTTCGCTATACGCATTTAACTGTCAGTGCGTTCCTCGTCCTGCGGACTGCGGTACGCACTTTGCGTTAAATACTACGAACCCAGTTATGTCGTTCATCCCACGTAACCGTTCCTCGGCTTCGCCTGCGGTACGGTTACTCAAAGGCTTCATGGGCTAAATATGAAGAACGAACAAGAGGTGCACTGGCAATGTATTCAAACCCAAGTTGCTCAGCAATAATTTTATATCGTTCAAATTGATCTGGATGAACATATTCAAAAACAGGCACATGAAGTTTACTAGGCGCTAAATACTGACCTATAGTAAGAAAATCGCATCCATGATTTCTCAAATCTTTTAATACTGCGACAACCTCTTCTTCAGTTTCTCCAAGGCCAACCATAATACCTGATTTCGTCTTTCCATTATAACCAAGTTTCTTAGCATTAGATAACACATTCAAAGATTGATTATAATCTGCTTCGGGACGAACCTTTGTATAAAGATCCGGAATAGTTTCTATATTATGTCCTATAACATCAGGATTACATTCTACAACTTTTTTTAAAGCTTCAACATTTCCCCTAAAATCAGGAATTAACACTTCAACCCTTGTCTGTGGATTTTCCCTGCGAATAGAATTAACAACAGCCGCAAAGTGAGCAGCTCCCCCATCAGGAAGATCATCACGTGTTACGGATGTTATAACTACATATTTTAATTTCAACTCTTTAACCGCAAAAGCAACATTTGCAGGTTCCTGTGGGTCGACGGTTTCTGGTACAGCTCCTGTTACATTGCAAAACCTGCAGTTTCTTGTGCAGTTTTTACCTAGTATCATAAATGTAGCTGTACCGGCATGGAAACACTTTCCTCTGTTTGGGCATATCGCCTCATCGCAAACTGTATTTAAATGGTATTTTTCAAGTATACCTCTAACTTCTTTATATCCGCTTCCGGCAGGAATCCGTACTCTCAACCAATCTGGTTTTCTTTCTGTCATTCTGTCACTCTTTCCAAGTCTGAGTATTCATAATCAAAATCATATATCTCTGACATAGCTTTTACAATTTTATTCTTAACAAGTTCAAAATCCGCTTCATTACCAGTCTGCTCTTTCACTGACGTTACGCCCCTGTCACCTAGACCGCAGGGAACAATCCATCTAAAATGTGATAAGTCGGTATTCACATTTAATGCAAATCCATGCATGGAAACCCATCGCCTAATGGCCAGGCCGATAGCAGCGATTTTATCTGTGCCTATATATACCCCAGTATGTTTTCCTTCTTCTCTGTGGGCATTCAGATTAAATTCATCTTTAAGTACTGTGCTGATAGAATTTATTAAATTATCTACAAAGGTATGAATATCTTTACCAAAATGAATCAAATTAAATATTGGATAAACCACCAGCTGTCCCGGACCATGGTATGTTACATCACCGCCCCGTTCTACCCAGTGGACATCTATTCCATTTTCTTTTAAGAACTCTTCAGATACTACTACATTGTCATTCTGGCCACGGCGACCCATCGTTATAACTGGTGTGTGCTCCACAAGAAGCAACGTATCGCCTATTTCATCTACGATGCGCTGATTCCGCAGTTTCCTCTGCAGTTCAAGACACTTCCCATATTCCATTGTTCCAAGGTCAATGACCTTTATATATTTTTTCATATCTCCAACATTATACAAATATATCAGATAAATTCAAGGACAGTCCTTCAAAGAATACTGATTTTATAAAACCTTCATCATATGTTGTAAGTTGCTCCAGCTGACAATTTTTAAAAGAATACAGCGTTATCTGCTTTTTATCCGTATCAACCAACCAGAATTCCTTAACTCCTGTCTTCATATACAAATTAAGCTTAGTAATCATATCCTTACCCCTGGACGATTTCGAAAGAATTTCGACTACCAATGTGGGCGTCCCTTTATATTTGCCTTTTTCATTTATATTCTCTTTATCACAAATAACAAGAATATCCGGCTGAACTACGCATATATTATTCTTGTTTTTTATTAAAGTCACATCAAAGGGCGCAACTACAGGAAGGCATTTTCTTCCTTTAAACCAGTTCTTCATCTCCCCAACAATATTCAGTAATGCATTCTGATGAGGAAACAAAGGTGAGTCCATTGTATAAACCTGACCATCAATCAACTCATAACGTTCATCACTATTCAAAGTCAAAATAAGGAATTCCTCATAAGAAACCCACTTACCTGTCTTATATATGGCAGTCTCTTCTTCAATCCGTATTGTATCATCTTCAAATTTACTCAGAACAGCAATATTCTTACCATGACTGGTGATAATCACATCCTCATATTCAATAAACCTCAGATACCGTCCCAGATTGTTCTTTACTTCAGTTGCAGTTGCTTTCATGACAAGCCTCCTAATTTGTTACTTACATTCTATCATTATTGGCCGTTTTGTCAATATAGCCATTTTTTTATATTAGCTAATTTACAGAAGGGGAACCTTCGCTAAATCCAATCCATCGGCCTTAACTACATGCATTCCTGTCGGTTTCTTATTTATTGTACTCACAATTATACCTTCTGAAAGCGGACTGAACATAAGGTTCAATTCAGTTGTATTGTTTTTAAACATCACTTTTCTAAACCAGGCACTCTCTTGTTTTTCCATAACATCCTTCAGAACATAATCTGATGTAATTGCAACAAACTCATCCATACTGTTACACCCGGATTCAGCAATACATACAAATCCATTCTGAAGAAGAATAAGTTCCTTTTCGGTAAAGGCTCTGGTTTCACCTGAATAGTTGTAAAAAGAAACCAGAATATAGTCCCCTGCTCTCTCCACCTGCATCTTAATATCGGTCCCAAAATCTGTTACCTCCAGCGGAATAAATGCAAAATATGATTTGTGTATATTTATATAGACAGTTTCCGGTTCATCTGATGTATATGGCATAGTGATTAAATCACCATTCTGATTGTAAATCTTTATATCATCGAAAAAGTGGACCGGTATAATAATACTCATCTTGGCACTGCTGACTGCTTCATATTCATAAGGTTTGCCCTTATAAGTCACAAGAGAAACTCCTTTATCCTGAAGCCCGAACTTACGCCCTTCATCACGGAATCCCGTATAGTTAATCTTTCCAAAGATAGCATATTCATTGTCACCACCGGGAAGTCTGTCATTGAATATATACGAAGAGAAAATAACCCCGGTATCATATAAGCGGGTCGCATTATCTTTGTTTCTATATGAAATGGTAAAAGAATCGTAAGCGTCAAATCTCCGGCACATAGCAATCTTAAAACTTAAATGAGATAATCTTCTAAAAGAGGAGATTACCGAATGAATAAGATCGAAGAATGGAAAACAAAACTTTCTGAACAA
>Ga0307989_1000311_pt1 | contig 33462 bp, 31 predicted proteins | sample EllFjometagen185_FD_203164 | JGI IMG/M metagenome (GOLD analysis project Ga0307989, IMG submission 203164) | Marine microbial communities from Ellis Fjord, Antarctic Ocean - #185 | ecosystem: Environmental > Aquatic > Marine > Unclassified | place: Southern Ocean | collected 2014-10-08 | reverse complement strand
TAAACACAAGAGGGTAAGCCGTTTCATGGCTGAACCCCTTGGAAACCAATTTAGGATTACATCCATTTTGGAGAATACACGAAATTTGAAACAGACCCCGCAAACGAGTTTGCTGCTCGACCAAGCGGCCCGGTTAGCCTGGGTAAGCATAGACCATTAGGTCTATCGACCAGGAATCCTGCCAATTCATTGGTGGGTAGTTCAATAGCTATAGCAATATATTTGATATAATGTAGGTAGTTAAACATTTCTAAAGTCTGCATCAATTAAATTCGGAGGTTTACCATGAGAAGAACTAAAATTATATGTACTATGGGACCGGCCACTGAAGGCCTTTGTGAAGAGCTTATAAAAAACGGCATGGATGCGGCGCGATTCAATTTTTCACATGAAAATCATGAAATTCATGGACGACGAATTGAGGAAATGAAGAAAGCTAGAAAAAAACTTGGCATTCCAATTCCACTGATTGTTGATACTAAAGGCCCGGAGATGAGAATCGGTGTTCTTAAGAAAAAGTTTGATTTAAAAAAAGGAACTGAGATTCGGTTAGTCACAAAAGATATAGAGGGTGATGAAAAGGCAGTTTCTATAACAAATAAAATGCTCTATAAAAAAGTCGATGTTGGTCAGTCAATTTATATTGATGATGGTAGAATTGAATTAACCGTTAAAGCAATTGAGGAAAGTGATATTGTATGTAATGTTATTTCAGGTGGTATGATATCTCATAGAAAAGGTGTAAATGTGCCTAATTGTGATACGGGCCTTCCGTTTATGACAGATCAGGATGTAAGTGATATTGAATTTGCTATAGATCATGATTTTGACTATGTCGCACTTTCATTTGTTCATAATGCCGGTGATATTTATAAGGTAAGGGGTATTTTGAAAAAGAAATACCGTCAGGATATTAAAATAATCGCTAAAATTGAGAATCGCGAAGCAGTAAATAATATTGACGAAATCATAGAAGCATCGGACAGTATTATGATTGCCCGAGGCGATATGGGGATAGAACTTCCTTTAAGTGAAGTACCAGTAATACAAAAACATCTGATAAAAAAATGCTACAGTGCAGCAAAACCAGTTATTGTAGCAACACAGATGCTCGAGAGCATGACGGATAACCCACTTCCGACTCGTGCAGAGGTTTCTGATGTTGCAAATGCAGTATATGACGGTACAAGTGTTGTTATGCTTTCAGGGGAAACAGCTGCTGGCGATTTCCCTATAAAATCGTTACAGATGATGGCTAAGGTAGTTGAAGACACAGAAGCTGATATTGACTACCATGCAAGGTTCAATGTGCATAAGTTCACTGATATTCAGAAGAATACTTTAAACATCATTACAAAAGCCGCAGTAGTGACATCATTTGAAATTGATTCGAAAGCTATAATAATGCCAACAAGGACAGGAAACTCAGCCAGGATGGTTTCAAGTTTCAGACCAAGCAGTCCGATAATTGCCATAACGATGAAACCAACAATTCAAAGACAGATGAATATGTCGTGGAATATCAAACCAATGCTTAGTGAATTCATCGGGGATCAAAAAGAATTGTTTGAAAATGTTATGAATAAAGCAGCAGAGACTGGTTTGGTTGAAAAAGGAGATACAATCATCATGATTGCCGGTATTCCAACAGGTAGCTCCGGTAGAACAAATATGATGAAAATTCATAAAATAGGAGAAGCGGTAGTAGGGGACTGATACAACAATTTTAATTGATTGTTTAGCTTGATAAATCTGTTTTTTCTGATAGAATTAACATGAATAATTTTAGATAGGAGTTTTAATATATATGGCACTTATTACAACAAAGGAAATGTTTAAGAAAGCATATGAAGGCAAATATGCAATCGGAGCTTTCAATGTAAACAATATGGAAATAGTACAGGGGATAACTGAAGCAGCTGCTGAAGTTAATGCGCCTTTAATTCTTCAGGTTTCAGCAGGAGCAAGAAAATATGCAAAGCATGTTTATCTTATGAAACTTATTGAAGCTGCGGTAGAAGATACAAATCTTCCTATCGCTGTACACTTGGATCATGGTGATAATTTTGAAATATGTAAATCATGTATTGATGGTGGGTTCACATCAGTTATGTTTGATGGATCACATCTTTCTTTTGATAAAAATATTGAAGAAACCAAAAGAGTAGTTGAATATGCACATGCTCACGGAGTTGTTGTTGAAGCAGAATTAGGACGCCTCGCAGGAGTTGAAGATGATATAAGCGTAAATGCTGAAGATGCATCATATACACGACCTGATCAGGTTGAAGAATTTGTAGCACGTTCTGGTGTTGACTCCCTTGCAATTGCAATTGGAACAAGCCACGGCGCATATAAGTTTAAAGGCGAAGCTAAACTGCGATTTGATATTCTTGAAGAAATTCAGAAAAAAATGCCAGGGTACCCAATAGTTCTTCATGGAGCATCTTCAGTAATTCCTGAATATGTTGAATTAATAAACAAATACGGTGGAGAAATGCCCGGAGCAAAGGGTGTTCCTGAACATATGCTAAGAAAAGCAGCAGAAATGTCTGTTTGTAAAATCAATATTGACTCAGACCTCAGATTGGCTATGACAGCTGCAATCAGAGAAAAGTTTGCACTCAGTCCAACTGAATTTGACCCAAGAAAATACCTCGGACCTGGCAGAGATTACATCAGAGACCTTGTAAAAAGCAAACTGGTTAATGTCCTAGGTTGCGACGGCACGGCTGACTCATATTAAATACATCAAAGGACCGCTGATAAAGCGGTCCTTTTTTAAAATGTGCATACCATCCGACGGATGTCGTGTACACTTTCACATAATTCACAATAAAAAACATCTCAGAACAGCTAAACATAACTTAGGAGGCTTAAATGAATAATAGAAAAGATATGAAACCAGTAGAGAACCCAAAAGGAATTTTCAGAACAACCATGGAATATACTGACAATGCTATGCTTTGTCACTTTAATATGAAAAAGGGTGCAAGTGTACCATTACACAATCACTCGGCTGAACAAATAGGATATTTAATCAGTGGGCGAATCAAGTTTAATCAGGCTGACGACAAATTTTTTATTGCAGAACCCGGATGTGGGTATGCCTTTAGACCGATGGAGTTTCATGGGGCAGAAGTACTTGAAGACTCAGAAGTTATAGAATGCTTTTCACCAGCGCGAGACGAATATAAATAAATGTAAATTAAATATCTATTGAATCTCTGAAAATATAAATTTCTCGGTTACATATTGCACGGTCAGTGACTGTCATGTCTCCGGGATTTGTTTTTTTATGCCTTGTTTTAAGCACTGCATCTGCATTCCATATATCCGGTATAAAAGATGAGCCAAGAGCAGGAAGATTCATTATTTGATCATCTGCCAAACAAAAAGAACGAAGTGCACCACCTGGTGAAATAAAGAGATCACTCCATAATGGGTAAAAATACAGTTCATTATTGCAGTCAATGCCATGATCTGGTATTGAAATATCTATACCATACATTTCAGCACGATTAACGATACTTGAAAAAACAGTTGCATGTTCATCTTTTGTTTTAAAAATATATTTTTGTTCGGAGTTATTCGTATTTTTTAAGGTGTGAAGAACCAGCCTATCAACACCGATATCCGATACTACATCAACAAGCTTTTCCAAATGAATATTATTTGATTTACTTATATTTGCAGTGATAGTGATATAAGGTTTAACATGGGCAAAATATTTTCTTACTATCAATTCCCGGAGAGGAGACGATGTTTCAAGCATAGTAATAAATGAATTAATATCATCACCGATGTTTATATTTACCTTACTGACATTGTATTGAAATACCCATGGAGATATTTCTTTGAGAGCCGATATATTGACTGACAATGATTTATTTATCTGAAAATCATCTGCAAAGTGCAGAACAGCCTGAAGATTTGTATGAATATCCCGAGTTTCTGAAGATATCAAAACTATTTCTTCAGCAAAAGAGAGTGATGGACGTATAGTGTTCATAAGTGAAAGGCTGAAATATTGGCTCTGGATATTCTCATTACTACGTGAGTATAGCTGTATAATCAAACGCCTTGGATATGATTTGAGTATAGTTTCTCCATTTATAAATTCCGAATAGTTGAGGTTGGAATTTTCTTTTTGGAGATTATTTAACTGATAATTGTTGAATAAATTTGTTGTATTTTGCATAATCTTTTCCAGTTTTATAGTCTTACCAAAACCTTGCCATTTCTAAGCTTGTTTTTGCTATCTGACAAGTATGTTGGTAGGTCGTTTAATGTTATTATTTCAGAAATCAATGGCTGAACATTGATTTTCTGTTTTGACAGCATCTCAACTGCACGAGACATTGTAAGAGGATTTATATAGGATGCTTTTATTGTAATTTCACGTTTAAATAACTCAAAAGGTTTTACTGAGATTTCGTCTTTGGGATGTGTTAGACCAAATAACATAACAGTCCCGGTCGGAGCACAGACTTCTATAGCGGTTTTTACAGCATTTATATTTCCCGAGCACTCAATAACTTTATTAAAATTGCACTTTTTTAGTTTTTCTATTGTTATGACATTTGTATCAAATACGCTTGTAGCACCTAATTTTAAAGCGTTTAAACGTTTAATTTCAACAGGTTCAGTAACTGAAACATAATCAACTTTGGCAGATGTACAAAGCTGCAGCATAATCAAACCGATTGTACCTGCTCCTAATATAAGGACACGGTCGGAAGATTGAAGCCCTGTCATATCAGCACCATGAATACAGCATGAAATTGGTTCTAAAAAAGCAGCATCCTTAAGAGAAACATTATCCGGGATTTTATGAATCTGTGATTTATGAGCAAGGACATATTCTGCAAAACCACCGTTTACCGTAACACCGGTATTAAAAATATTTTCGCAATAATGAGGATTTCCGGCAATGCATTTTAAGCACTTTCCACAATAGTAATTAGGGTCAACAGTAACTTTTTCTCCCGTTTCGACTAAAATTCCCGATAATTCATGGCCGGGAACTGTTTTTGGAACTAATTTAACAGAACCCTCATCACCATCATATAAATGGACATCAGTACCGCAGATACCGCAGTATGCTACTTTAACAAGTAGAAAATCATCCCGTTTTTCAGGAATGGATATATCCTCAAGTCTTAAATCATGTTTACCGTAAAGAACAGCAGCTTTCATTAAAATTCCACCTCTAACTAATTTTACCATTACGTACAATCAATTTCCACATAATCAACAGCAATCCCAAGCAACTATTTCCTAATAACCAAACACGATTAGGGTGAATGGCCGAAAAACAACCAAATAGCTTGGGGTAAATGGTTGTCTTTTATTATTTTTCAATTGTTGTTGGGAGAACAGGCCAACTTTTATCATTTGGGAATGGTGTTTGATAGTCGTTACGATATTTTTCTCGAGCTACTTTATCTCTAAAATCGGGGATTTCCATAGGTGTTCCGCTTGATAAAGCACTGCGCCAACCTAAAATAGCAACTGCTGACATAGCAGCGCCATCATATACGTCAAAATGTTTAGGCGGATTTCCAGATCTAACAGCGTCAAGAAAGTTTTTATTCATAAAATAGTCGCCGCCACCATGACCTGCTTTTTGAGCATCTTCGAAACCTTTGGGCCATTCAGGTTTATATGATGAGATTTTATTAACAGATTCATCCGTCTCATGTTCATTTAGCATAATAGAAAGCTGTCCATTGCCGAAATATCCTCCGTCATAGGCTCTGGGTGCCTCTATAGTGCCCTTTTCGCCCACAACCCGATACCAAATGCTATGACCACCGGCATTGCCCCAGCCGGTTATTCTAAAGACACTGCCGTTATCCATAGTACACAACATAATTGCCAGTGGATCATTTCTTCTATCTGTACCCTCCGATACTTTGTCATTTTTGATTGAAAGGGCATTCACACTTATGGGTTTTGCACCTGTCATAAACATTAAAGGAGCAAGGGCATGGGTGCTGTAATATGTTGAGGGAACATAATTTCTCCAGTGAGAAGCAAAGGGAGCGATTTTAAAGAAACCTTCAGCATCAAATGGATGCATATATTCGCCTTCACCATAAATTGATTTACCTATAGTACCTGCTTCATATTCAGTCTTCATAGCAAGCCCCATTTTTGTAAAAGGATAGTTTTCAGCAAACATATATGTCATGCCTGTTTCTTCAACAGCTTCACATAAAGCCACAGCTTCTGCCATTGTTCCTGCTGGAATTGTTTCTGTCATAACATGTTTGCCGGCTTTCATAGCCTTTATTGCAAAAGGTGCATGCTCATGAAAAAAGTTTGCCAGTACAACAGCATCAATATCAGATTTTAACATTTCATCAAAATCAGTATAGAAATCAACATTAAAATCTTTTGCTGCATTTTCTATTTTTTCATCAGAAAAATCACAGATGCAGGATAATTCCAGTTCCTGTGATTCTGAGTTCTGAGCACTTCTAGCGAAACTTAATCCGCGGCGTGCGCCTATAACACCTAGTTTGATAGGTTTCATATGATACTCCTTATGAAGGGTTTGTTTCACTTATTTTAGCAGGAACAACTTCTACATCATTAAGTATAGCTTCTGCAATATTCTTGCAATGGTCGCCAATTCTTTCAAGGTTATGAATCAACTCAATAAAAATTAATCCTGAATGAGGATGGCATTGAGCTTTATTAAGTCTGTCAATGTGAGCATCTCTTAGAGTTCTTTCCATTTCATCTACAAGATATTCTCTTGAAATAACATCTTTTGCAATAGTATCATCATATTGCCGCAGTGCATTTACGGTCACAGAGACCATATCTGTAACAAGTTCGAACGCATCACTAAGTTCTTTGGTTCCATTTTCTGTAAAAGGAAGTTTTTTATCAATTCGAACTTCTGCGCTAACAGCAATATTATCGCAGTAGTCACCGATTCTTTCTATATCGCTAACGATATGAAGAAGACCGGTCAGCCTGATGGATTGGTGTTCAGTTAATTGCTCGGAAGCAAGAAGTTTTGAAAGGTAATGAACGATTTCATGCTGAAGCATATCCACAACATCCTCTATCTCATGTACCTTTTTTATGGCAATCATGTTGCTATTAATAAATGCCTTTTCGGCTGTATCCATCATCTGAGTGGACAATTCGGCCATTCTGACAAGTTCCTTAGTAACTAAGTCCATAGCTATAGATGGGCTGGCTAACATTTTGGTATCGAGATAAAGTGGCCGGTTCTCAATAACTATATCCTCTCCAGGGATAACAAACTGAACGAACTTGGCAAGGTACTTTATGAAAGGAAGCCAAAGCAGTGTATTTATAACATTGAATATAGTATGCGCATTCGCAATCTGTCGAGAGACATTTGCAGTATCGGGTGTGATCCATAGTATAAACTTAGAGAAAGGTGTAATTAAAAACATGAATAAAACTGAACCTAAAATATTGAATATCGCATGGGCAAAAGCAGCACGACGGGCGCTTATTCCAGCCCCAACTGAAGCGAAAATAGCAGTAATAGTTGTACCTATATTACTTCCGAACAAGAAGGGGAGTGCCAGAGCAAGAGGAATTAGGTTTCCGCCATCTGGGCCGGGAGCAATAGCAAGTTTCTGAAGAACAGCGATTGTAGCAGAACTGCTTTGCACAATTAATGTCATACCAGAGCTTACCAAAAGCCCAAGAACCGGTACATCATGAATACGAACCATAAGATCAGCAAACTGCTGGGATTGTGCAAGTGGCTTCATTACATCGCCCATAAGGTTTAGACCAACAAATAGAAGACCAAATGCAAAGACTGTCTGCCCGAAGTTTTTAATGGATTTTTTCTTAACGAAAAACATAAGTATGAAGCCGATTGCAGTAATTGGATAAGCATATGCACCGATTTTAAATGCTACTAATTGGGCAGTAACTGTTGTACCAATATTAGCGCCAAGAATAACTGCAATTGCCTGGGGAAGGGTCATCAATCGAGCTGCAACAAAACCAATTACCATAACGGTTGTCGCTGAGCTTGACTGCATTAGAGCTGTTACCAGTGCACCCATTATGATTCCTACGATTGGATTTCCTGTAAGAATTTTTAATATTTTTCTTAGTCTGTCACCGGCAATTTTCTTAAGTCCGGAGCTCATTTCGTTCATACCGAAAATAAAAATAGCCAACCCGCCGAAAAGACCAAATAGAATCTCAACTGTAGAGTTCATTGTTCCCCCCCAAAAAAATAAAAAATCACTACTTTCATATTAATGCAAATTTAACATTAAGTAAATGTATTTAACATGCATTTAGTACAAATTATGATAAAGCAGTTATAAATCGTAATAGTCAAAAAACAACCAATTACATTTAGGTTAAAGGGTGCCCTGTTTAAAGGTGTTAGATAACTTTTCTGGAATTAAAAAACGCCTGATAAATTAAATTATCAGGCGTTTAAATTGTTAAGTATTTTTTATTTTCCGCTAAGATCAAAAGGCTCTCCAGATGCTTTTGGTGCCTTAGATGATTTTGAGAATAATACAAGAGCAATCAGAGTTACAACATATGGGAATATTTTTAATATTAGTGGAGGGAAATTCTCAAATTGTGGTATAACCTGAGAAGCATCAGCTATAGTACGTGCGAATCCAAAGAAGAATGCAGCTCCGAGGATACCAAGAGGTTTCCATTGTCCAAAAATAAGAGCTGCTAATGCGAGGAAGCCAAGTCCTGCAACAGTTCCGTTAAATTCACCGGCATAAGTAGCAATCATAACAGCGCCACCAAGACCTGCCAACCCTCCGGAAACCATTACACCAATATATCTCATTTTAATAACATTTACACCTGCAGATGCAGCCGCATTAGGATGTTCTCCGCATGCTCTGAGTCTTAGGCCAAATGAGGTTTTATAAAGTAAGAACCACGAGAAACCCCAAATAGCCAGCACAATCCAGGTTGTATAGTAAGTCTTCTGGAAAAACAAGGGACCAATGACTGGGATTTCCGATAACAGGGGAACGTCCCAACGTACGATTCCAAGTCTGATTCCGATATTGCCGCTACCGGTGATTGTTCTTGCAAGAAATACTGTCAACGCTCCGGCCAGCATATTTATTGCGGTTCCGCTTATTACCTGGTTTGCATTTAGATTAATACTGGCAAATGCATGAAGCATGGAGAATAAAACACCTGCAATTATTCCAACTAAAAGACCGATGACAATTGATAAATCAGGAAGAGCCACCTCAAGAGTTTTTATGGTAACTGCGCCTGCGAAAAATCCCACTACCATAAGACCTTCAAGGCCTATGTTTACAATACCACTTCGCTCACTGTAGAGTCCACCAAGGGACGTAATCAGCAATGGAATAGTAAAGGCTATTGCATATGGAAAAATATTAACAATGATATCAATCATATCTTTCATTACTCATCACCCCCGCTTTTTATATTTTTCTTTTCAAGTCGTCTGGTCTTCATTTTTACCCACATTTTTTCTATAAATAAACTAGTTGCGGTGAAATAAATAATTATCGCAATGATAGTATCCGCTATTTGAGGCGGTATAATGGTATTTGCACTCATGAAACCTTTTCCTGCATGAAGTAATCCGAAAAATGCTGCTGAGAAGAAAACACCCCAAGGTGTAGTTGCGCCAAGCAATGCAACAGCGATACCATCAAAACCCTGTGTGGGAAGAACACCTATTTGAATATTTATTGAATATCCTGTGTAGTATGTGAGTCCCGCGAGGCCTGCAAGACCACCGGCAATCATCATAGATAGAATGATGCTCCTGTTAACTTTTATACCTGCATATTGAGCAGCGTGACGGTTATATCCAACTGCTTTTAATTCATATCCCAATGTAGTTCTGTCAAGAATAAATTTTATAATAATAACGCATGCAATTGATACTACTATGCCCAGATTCAGGTAGGAACCATTTAATAAATCCGTAAGCCATGGAAGCCTTAACTGTGCTACGGCAGGAATTGAAGCACTTTCAGTTTCTAGTAGTCCGGAAGTAAAATAATCGCCTATAACATAGTAAACTATCCAGTATGCTATCCAGTTCATCATAATAGTTGCAACTACCTCATGAACATTAAAACGAGCTTTTAAAAGGCCTGGGATAATACCCCAGATTGCACCACCAAGTAATGCAACTATAAACATAAACGGAAGTAGAATGATACGGGGAAGACTGTCAAAAGATAATCCTATCATTGTTGCGCATAAGCCGCCCATAAGCATCTGTCCGGCAGCTCCGATGTTAAACAAGCCTGTTCTAAAAGCAAAAGCAACAGATAGACCAGTTAAAATAAGAGTTGTTGCTATAGCGAAAATATTTCCGAATCTCTCTATGCTTTTAAATCCGCCCTGAAATAAATAGAAGAATCCTTTAAGAGGATTTGCTCCAATTGCCAGCATCAATATTGCGCCTGCAAGAAGACCAAGAAGAACAGCACCAAGAGATTTAATTACTCCGGTATAATCTTTTTTCATTATGCCTCACCTTTCTTCACGCCGGCCATCATAAGTCCAATATCATTTTCATCAATAGAATCATCGTTAACAACAAGGTCAATTAACTCGCCGCTGTTAACTACAGCAATTCTATCTGAAAGGTCAAGTATTTCGTCAAGTTCAAGTGAAACCAGCAGAACGGCTTTTCCTGAGTCTCTTTGTTCAATAAGTCTCTTGTGAATATATTCAATAGCTCCTACATCCAAACCTCTTGTGGGTTGCACTGCTATTAAGAGGTCAGTATCCAGATCAATTTCACGTCCCAGTATAGCTTTTTGTTGGTTTCCGCCTGATAGAGCAGAGGCTGGTGATTTTTCACCTTGTCCTGCCCGAACATCAAAATCATCAATCAACTTCACAGCATGTTGGTCAATAACATCCTGATGAAGAAGGCCCATCTTGGAATATGGTTGCTGATAATATGATTTTAAAACAAAATTTTCAGAAAGAGAGTATTCAAGAACTAATCCAAATTTATGCCTGTCTTCAGGAATATGGGCTATGCCTGATTCATTTCTCTTTCTAATACTGTACTTAGCAATATTTTTACCGAGTATATTTATATCTCCGGTTTCTGATTTTCTAAGTCCGGTAATTGCCTCAACTAATTCTGTCTGCCCGTTACCTTCAACGCCTGCAACTCCCATTATCTCACCACGGCGAACATTGAGAGAGAAGTCTTTGAGTCCGAGTGTTTTTCTGTTATTCAAAACATTCAATCCATTTATTTCAAGAACAACATCACCGGCTTCCTTTTCACCTTTGTCAACTGAAAAAGAAACTTCACGTCCTACCATCATGTTTGCCATCTGTTGCTGGCTTGTTTCGGCAACTTCAACAGAACCGATTACCTTACCGCGTCTAATAACTGTACAACGATCTGCAATTTCTTTAATTTCTTTTAATTTATGAGTAATAAGGATGATAGATTTGCCTTCTTTTATGAGATTACGCATAATCTGCATAAGTTCGCGAATTTCCTGTGGCGTTAAAACTGCAGTCGGTTCATCAAAGATTAGAACTTCTGCATCTCTATATAGCATTTTTAGGATTTCAACTCTTTGCTGCATCCCTACAGTTATATCTTCAATTTTTTCATCGGGATCAATGTTAAGTCCGTACTGCACAGACAAAGCTTTTATTTTAGCGCCTGCCTTTTTGCGGTCAAGAACAAAACCGCCCTCCATCCCTATGATTATATTTTCAGTAACAGTAAATGTTTCTACCAGTTTGAAATGCTGGTGAACCATTCCGATACCAAGATTATTTGCATCATTTGGATTGCTAATCTGTACTTCCTTGCCACGCACCTTGATTTTACCTTTATCAAGATGGAATAGCCCGAACAGAATACTCATGAGCGTCGATTTTCCGGCGCCGTTCTCTCCGAGTAATGCAAGAATTTCCCCCTGCTTTAGCTGAACTGTAACGTTGTCATTTGCTAAAACACCGGGAAACTCTTTTCTAATATTAAGCATCTCTACAATGTAATCCATATTGTGCTCCTAATGAAAACAAAGGGCGGATAAATCCGCCCTTTGAATTAGTTTTTGAAAGATTATTTAATCAGGCTGCCCTGTTCCATGGCAACTGTGATTGAGCCGTCTTGTAAGCCGGCAAGTACATCTTCATAAGCTTTTACAGCAGCCCTTGACAAGTTCGGGTTATTGTCAGGTATCTGTACGCCATTGTTTGATGCGTCAAAAATAAGTGTCTGCCCACCTGGGAAAGTACTTTCGTTGTATGCTTTTACCATGTCATAAGCAGCAACACCGATGGATTTCATAGCTGATGTAAGAACAACAGATTTGTCGCCTTCATATACTCCGTCGGGATACTGGTCAACGTCAACGCCAACAACATAAACTTCATCGCCTGCAACTGCACGGTTTTTAGCTTCAGTTATAACACCAACACCTACGCCGCCTGCTGCTGCGAATATAACGTCAACACCTTTGTCAAACATCTGTGCTGCAATTGCTGTACCTGCTGCAACTTCAGAGAATGTTCCCTGATATATAACGTTTTCAGCTTTGATAGTTACATTTGTATCAAGATTTTTATTTGCATATGCAAGACCCTGCTGGAAACCCCAGTTGAATTTTTGAACTGCAGGTATTTCCATACCACCGATAAATCCGAATTCAGCATCAGGTTTTTCAACAGCTACTGCAACAGCGGCAAGGAAGCCGGACTGTTCTTCAGCAAAGAATATTGATACAACATTATTTTCCTGTCTGAATTCTGAATAGTCAGCAGAATGTGGTGTTCCGTCAATAAGAACAAATTTAACATCAGGATACTTATCCTGTGCTTGGAAAATAGTTGCTTCGAATTTGAATCCAGGACATACAACAAGTTTACGGCCGGAGTCAACAAGGTTTGTAATTTCTGTCATGTAATCTGCATCAGTTGTTCCTGATGGTTTAAGATACTTTTCTTCATATCCAAAATCGTCACATGCTTCAACAACGCCTTCCCATGTTCCCTGATTGAATGATTTATCATCTATAGTTCCGGCATCGGTTATCATACCAACTTCAGGCAACAAAGCCTCTTTGGCACAACCAACAAACATAGATGCAACCATAACAACTGCAAGGATTACTAATAAAACTTTTTTCATATATGATTCCCCCTAAATAGAATTTTTTTGTCTACGGCTATTATATCATACGAAAATTCAAAAAAATACAGAGTTTTATGTTGATTTCACACATTTACAGGGGGATTTTTGTTAACTATAGCTAAAAAATACACAAGATGTAGTGTGTGAACAGTTTTAATGCACTATATAAGAGGGTTGATTATGGCAACGGGGGAATAGTTGGTGTTAAGCTTGGCACAGGTGGTAATGTAGGGGTTTCGCTTGGAATCGGTGGTAATGTAGGAGTTTCGCTTGGTAAAGGAAGTATAGTAGGGATTGAAATTGGAAGTGGATCAAACTCGATTGGATACTCGCCAAGTACAGGAATATCAAGTTCACCGCTCTCTACATAATTTAATATATCGCTAATCAGTATAGTTGTTTCTTGTGAAAAACCCAGATTATCCTGAGGAAGTCCAACCCCGCCTGAAGCAAGGTCAAGCATCATATTTGTACCACCTGGGAAATCTCCACGTGCATAGGATTCCATAATCTTATATACCGCAGTTCCGTAAAATTTCATAGCTGAGGTTAAAACTACTGACGTATCGCCATCATAAAGACCTTCTAGATAACTGTCATAATCAACTCCGACAACATAAGCCGGAACTTCCCATTGCAACGCATCTATTGCAGCAGTGATAACTCCAGAAGCTGACGGCCCGGCAAGATTAAATATACACTCGACACCACTGTCAAACAAACCATATGCCTCATATATTGCTTCCTCAATATCAGTTGGGTCTGATAAATAATGAATGAACTGAGTTGACAAACTTACACTGATGCCATACATATTGGCTGCATAGTTAAGACCTTCAGCAAATCCGGCAGAATAGAGCTCTGCACTTAAGGAGTTTTCTCCAATTATTATGCCAAAGTCAGTAGTTTCTAACCGAGTTGAGATGAAAGCTCTGCAGCGGCTGCAGCACCGGCCATAAAACCAGCTTGAAATTCAGAGAAAACTACAGTAACAACATTATCGCCGAGAATTCCGTCAAATTCGATTAATACAAAATAGGTATCAGGGTAAAGAGTCTGTGCTTTAGTCAGAGCCCCCTTAAATCTGTAACTGGGTAGAATAATCATTTCACACTTGTCTTTTACCAATATATCAATATGTGCAATGATAGTACCTTCGTCCATTGCAGGTAATTCTATAAAAACAGGTTCATAACCAAAATCAAGTGCAGCATTTTCAAGCTCACTCCAAGCCATAGCAGATAATGCATAAGCAGCATTATCACTGTCATCAGTCAGAAAACCGATTTTGGGGATTAAATCCACAATCGGTGGAATTAATGTTGGTTCAGGTATAGGTTCTATTGTTGGTTCTGCAGTAGGAGCAGAAGTTGGAACTGCTGTAACCGGTGGCTGTGTAGTAGGTACGGGTAGTGGGTTGGTGATTGTAATTGGCATGGGGGTTTGGGTTGGTACCTGAGTTGGTGCAGGTGTTGGTTCCAATATAGTGGGAATCGGTGTTTTTAGAAGAGGAGCATTTGGCGCAGGAACAGGAGTGCCTTCTGTTGGGACAAAAGGATTTCGTTCAATAATTGTATTTACATCAAAAAGTTCATCACACCCTGTTAGTAATGACACTGCCATAATTATTGCAATAATAACTAATAATTTCTTTTTCATAAAATGCCCCGCTGCAAATATTATAACAAATAAACTTTTAAATTAGAACTTATAATCCTCATTAATCCAATCGATATCACCTTAATCCAATCATTGAAAACCATTAACCCCAGGGTAAATGGCCGAATGTTTATAAAATATAAGTATTTCTATTGATTAAGGGAATGATGAGATGTATAATGCTTATAAAATATAAGTAAATTGGGGTAGTAAATGGAGAAGTCACAAAAAGTCGAATTATACAGACAGGCTCACAGGCTTGTAAAAAAACTCAAACGTCGAAGTATTAAAAAGATGGATATTCTTGATTCTATGGAGATTACACCTGGAGAGTTCAGAGCTCTTATGGTTTTGAACGATAAAAAAGGCATATCTCTCGGCGCTATTGCAAATGGATGGTCTATGCAGAACAGCAATATTACCACCACAGTAAAATCGTTGGTGGAAAAAGGCCTTGCTGGCAAAAAGAAAGATGCACTAGACAAACGTGTAACTAATGTTTACATAACAGAAAAGGGCGACGATACTCGAAAAAAAATCATACTGGATTTTGACAAGAAAATCACTGAGAATCTTGCACAGATAAATGATGAAAAAATAGCAGCAGCGCTAAGTGCTATAAATGACATTTTAGAAGAGCTTTAGGAGATTAATATGAGTGGAAAACACGACGATCACAAAAAACCTTTTAGTGAGTATGACAGAAAAACCAGACGAAGATTTAAACGAATTGTTAAAAATGGGAATGTACCTGATGAAATCATTGGAACAAAAGATGAAAAAGTGCTCAGGAAACAAATACAACAGAATGAGAGCATAAAAAAAGGCTGGGGAGTTTTTGCAGAGTTTATAAAAACACACAAAGCAAGGTACAGTTCAGGAATCATAGCAGTAATCGCAGTTAATGGACTTGCCATATTAACACCTATTATAACCGGAGAAATCGTAGATATGCTTCGTGCAGCTGATGCCACCACAATGGATTCAACGATTGCACGGTTGCTCACACTATGTATAATTCTAGTTTGCATAGCGGTTGGAAAACTCGTTGCAAACTTTCTGGTCAGATACTGTATTCTTGGTGCCAGCAACCTACTTGATTACGTAATGCGTAAAAAAATGTTTAATAAACTTATTGATCTTTCAATGAATTATTTTAACAAGAAATCTGCCGGAGAAATTATGGCGCTTTCTACAAATGACCTAAGAACCGTGAGGATGGCAATCGGCAGAGGCATAATGATGATTACAAATGCTGTTGTTCTGCTTGGGTCAGGAGTAATTTATCTATCTTTGAAAATGAGTTTTGGCCTCACAATAGGAATAATGATTCCATTCCCGATTATGATATTTGTTATTACAAGATTCAGTAAGTTTATTCATACTCGTTTTAGAAAAGTGCAGGAAACATTCTCGGATCTTACTGCTAAAACTGAAGAAAATATATCCGGAATCAGGATTGTAAAGTCGTTTGTGCAGGAAGACATGGAAATCAATAATTTCATGGAGATTAGCAGAAGTAATTATGAAGCCAATGTAGGACTAGCTAAAATTATGGCGATTTTCCACCCGAGTCTATCTTTTCTATCAACCTTAGCATATCTGGTTATGTTGGTATTAGGAGGACTCATGGCGGTAAGCGGAACAATTTCACTTGGTGAATTTGTTGCGGCAAATGCGTTTCTTGGAATGTTGATTAGACCAATCAGGTTTATTGGTATGCTAATCAGCCATTTACAGCAGGGGCGGGTGTCTCTTGGCAGAATAAGCGATTTAATTTTTGAAAAACCGGACATATATGACGGTAAATTCGGAGAAGTTAATAAGGAAGTACCCGAAAGGTTCTCAGGCAGTATAAGTATAAAAGGACTTGAGTATATATATCCTAATAAAGATGAAAAAGTATTTAAGGGAATAAGTACGGAGATTGAATCGGGTATGACTGTTGCGGTAATAGGTGAAGTAGGTAGCGGAAAAACAACACTTGCGAATCTGTTAACAAGGATTTTTGATGTTAAAGGAAAAGGTATGATTAGTTTTGATGGTTTTGATATCACCGAAATTCCATTAAAAACTCTTAGAGTAAATATCGGATATGTACCTCAGGATAATTTCCTTTTTTCTGATACCATTTCATACAACATAGGGTTTTCAGAAGAGGGTTATTCAACAGAGGAGATTGAAGCGGCAACAATTAAAAGTAACGTTTATGGCGATATTATTGAGTTCCCGAATAAATTTGAAACCATGTTAGGTGAAAAAGGTGTAAACCTTTCAGGCGGGCAAAAACAGAGATTATGTATTGCCAGAGCTCTAATTAAAGATGCGCCGATTCTTATACTTGATGACAGCCTTTCGAGCGTAGATGTTGAAACAGAAAAGGATATTCTTGCCAATCTGAAGGACGTAAGAGCCGGCAGAACCTGCATTATAATATCCCATAGGATATCAACTATAAAAGATGCGGATAAGATTATTGTCTTACAAGACGGGAAAATAGCCGAGGAAGGCAGTCATGACCAGTTGATTGCAGAACAGGGTATTTATGACAGGATGTACAGAATGCAACTGATTGAAGAAATGGAAATCAACGGAGGTGAAGCATCATGAGTGGATCTGGATTAGGAACAGGAAAAGGCGGAAGCCGCGGGTTAGATAAGGTAAAAGCCGAAGAAAGAAAGAAACTTGATAAAAATGCATTGAAGAACCTTCTAAAACATGCAGTTCCATACTGGCCGCAATTTCTTTTGGCCCTTGTACTGGTTCTGGTGCTTACAGGAGCTGAACTTTTACGACCATATATAATGGGAACGGCAATTGATGATATAGCAAAGGCCTTGGATAATCCCGGTAGCTCAGGAGAATACAAAGATCACATTCTCCTTATGGGTGGGGCATTCCTTGGGCTTGCAGTACTGCAGTTAGTTGTTTCATATATAAGCACATTGATCCTTCGTATAACATCTGCAAAAATTGTAATGAGTCTTCGCAACAAAGTTTTTAAACATGTGCAAAGTCTGCCTTTTACATATTTTGATAAAACGCCCGTAGGGAGTATTGTCACAAGGATTTGTAATGATACAAACTCCATAAGTGAGATGTACACCAATGTTTTGGTTAATTTCTTCAGGGATATTTTTATGATGATTGGTGTAATCATTGTTATGTTTTCAATCAATGCTAAACTTGCGCTTACAGTGCTTACAGTTCTTCCACTGATTGCAGTAGCTGCAATAATGTTCAGGATGAAAGCAAGAAAAATATTTACCAGGATGCGTGCAAAACTAACAGCAATAAATATATTCCTTTCAGAACATATAGCAGGCATGAAAATAGTTCAGGCCTTCAATATGCAAAATGCTAAAAAGGATGAATTTGATTCTGTTAATAAAGAATATCTGAAAGAAAATAACAAACAAATAATAACATTTGGGATTTTCCGTCCCTTCATGGAAGTTACATCAGCCATTGCAACTGCTCTTATTCTATGGATAGGTGGTAACGGAATTCTTGAAAGTGCAATAAGTTTCGGTACTGTTTACATGTTTATAAACTATGCTGGAAAATTCTTCCAGCCGATTATGAGTCTCACTGAAATGTACAATACTACTCAGTCATCACTGGTATCAAGTGACAGAATTGAAAGTATGATGAAAAAAGATTCAGAAGCTGAACCGGATATAAAAGAAGACATTAGTGTTATTGAAGGAGAAATAGAATTTAAAAATGTTTGGTTTGCGTATGTCGAAGAAAATTGGGTTTTAAAGGATATTTCATTCAAAGTACGTCCAGGCGAAAAAATAGCAATAGTCGGAACCACAGGAGCCGGTAAAACCACGATTATCAGCCTACTGCTGGGATTTTATAAGCACCAAAAAGGACAGATTCTAATAGATGGAAAACCCCTTGCTCATATTAGTATAAAAGAATTACGTAGAGCTATTGGTACAGTACGTCAGGATGTTTTCCTATTTAAAGGAGATATAGAAACCAATATACGATTGTATAATGATATTGACTCTGAAGCGGTTAAAAGAGCAGCTGAGACAGTAAATGCTTCTAAATTCATAGAATTACTTCCTAAAAAGTATAAGGAACCGGTAAATCAGAGGGGAACTACACTTTCTGAGGGGCAGCGACAATTGCTTTCATTCGCCAGAGCACTGGTAATTGATCCTAAAATTTTGGTTCTTGATGAAGCTACCTCAAGCGTCGATGCAAATACTGAGCAATTAATTCAAGATGGACTAGAACACCTAATGGAAGGACGAACAAGTATTACAATCGCTCACAGACTTTCCACAATTAAAAACGCTGATACAATAATGTTCCTACATCATGGAAGAATAGCCGAAAGTGGAAGTCATGCAGAACTTATGAAACATGGGAAACTATATTATGAGTTGTATTCAATCCAGTACTCATAATTACAGTAACATTAATGTGTTTTCACGTTAAAATCACCCAATCATTTGACTGATGATTGGGTGATTTTCTATTTTGTACAAATCATCCGTCGGATGATTTGTACAAAATATGATAGTAGTTACTGTTATTTTCGAATGTGGTAAGCACAATGTTTTTTTTATTGTATAATGAACCAAAATGCTTTGGGGGTATTAAAATGCATCCGTTTATAGAAAAGGCAAAGGCCGAAGGCCGTGATTCAAATGACGAGTATCTGAAACTGGTCGTTGAAATGACAAAGGGCGATTATAAGCCCAATCAATATGCCATATATGCAGAATTAGCACGTATGGAGTTAAATTCCAGAGGGGGAAATCACGGAAATTTAGAAGAAGCCAATTTCAGGGCTTCGATTCAAAAAATATATGACAGAATAGATTGTTTTGACTTTGTTTTACCAGGGTTCATTTATTTAATGACGAAATACGGAGATTCCAAGTGGATCTCCAATGAATTAAAAAACGAAGCCAAGACTATGATTTTAGGGTGCAAGTACTGGATTGATGAAGGCGGACCGGAAAAAAGTCCATGTTACTTCACTGAAAATCACCAGATGCTCTTTCACTCAAATGAATATATAGCTGGTCAGCTGTACAAAGATGAAATTTTTACCAACAATGGGAAGAGCGGTCAATGGCACATGGATCATGCGCGTCCATATGTTGTCAGATGGCTTGAATGGCGTTTTAAATTCGGTTTCTGTGAATGGTTGTCAAACAATTATTATCATGAGGATTTACTCTCAGTATCACTGCTGGCAGTGCATGCAGAAGATGAGGAAGTTCGTACTAAAGCAAAGATGATAATGGATTTGATTTTCTTTGATATGGCCCTTAACAGTTATAAAGGTAATTTTGGGTCGTCTCATGGGCGAACTTATTGTCAGAATATAACTAATACACGAGATGGTTCATATGTATTACGAAGTCTGTTCCTAGGAATTGGGGATGAAAAGCTTTCACTATCACCGGCAGTTGTGCAACTTGCGATTGACGGGTACAAAGTTGCTGAACCAATACTCAGTTGTGCACAGGATTCTCGTACATATGAAAATATTCAGGTAATGAGTATGGATGTAGAAGAGGGTGCGGCACTTGGGGTCGACCCAAGAGACTTTGAAAACATGACATATTTCTGGGGACTTGGCTCCAATAATCATAGATTAGTAGTTGAAAACACATTATCGGTTAAATGTAATCCCGGATACTACCTGCTTGAAAGAGCAAAGTCAATAAAGGAACATTACGATTTGTGCGAAGCAGCTGATATTCCATATGATGCAGACGGTGATTATACATCACGCCCAAAAGCGGACTTATATACGTATAAAACAAAGGATTATATGATTAGCTGTGTGCAGGACCATAAAAAAGGAAAGTATGGTTTCCAGCAGCATGTTTGGCAGGCGAATCTTGGCGGAAAAGCTGTAATATTCTCAAACCATCCTGCAACTGACGATTACAAAGGGCGTCCTAATAAATGGGCAGGTAACAGGATCATGCCAAAAACGGTTCAGCATAAAAATGTCGCTATCAGTATGTACAATACTAATGTAGCGATGGTTCCCACATATACATATCACACTCATGCATATATTCCGCAGGAATTTCTGGATGAAACGGTTGAAAAAAATGGTTGGGTTTTCTGCAGAAAAGATAATGGGTATGCAGCAATTCGACCAATTTCCGGCTTTACAGATTGGGGTGAAGCTAATATAAACTACAACACTTTTATGGGGCTTAAAAAAGAAGATGAAGCTGGGAACCCTATCAAAGTTAAAAAATATGAGTACATGGCAACCGGTCGTTCTAATGTATGGATTTGTGAAATGGGTTCAAAAGATGAGAATGGTAGCTTTGAAGAATTTATATCAGCTTTTGAAAAGGCAGCCTTTAGTGGAGACACATTTGGAATTAGTTATGACTCACCATCTCTTGGCACAATAACAACCGGTTGGAGCAAACCACTGACTGTGTCAGGAAAAGAAATTCGAACTGATTACCAGATGCGTTATGATAATCCTTGGTGTCAAGGTAAGAGGGCGGATCTACAGCTTGAGATAAGTGATGGAGAGACAACGCTAAAACTTGATTTCGCAAATGTATACCGAAAATAATAAAATCATATAATGAACAATAAAAAAAGCGGACCATAGTCCGCTTTTTTAGTGTATTTCAGGGTGATTAAGATTTGTATATGTATCTGTTAACTATATCTTCTAAAAGTTCCTGACGCCCGGATTCATTATCTATCTGGTCATGTTCCATGGCATATTCGGTAAGCTTTTCAAAGTCGGTGGTTCCGTTTACAATATCCCAACCAATACCATCATTATATGAGCGATAACGATTAGCAACAAAGTTTTCAAGAACGCCATCACTTAATAACTTATCAGCGACAAGAAGGCCTTTGGCAAATGTGTCCATACCAACTATGTAAGCAATAAAAATATCGTCAGGCTTATATGAGCCACGTCGCACTTTTGCATCAAAGTTCAATCCACCCGGTTGAATCCCACCGCTTTTCAATACTTCATACATACATAATGTGGCATCATATATATTTGTTGGGAATTGGTCTGTATCCCAGCCAAGAAGCATATCACCCTGGTTGGCATCAATACTGCCGAGCAATCCATTTGTATGTGAAACCATGAGCTCGTGCTGGAAAGTATGACCGGCAAGGGTAGCATGGTTAGCTTCAATATTCAGTTTGAAATCTTTATCAAGCCCATATTTACGGAGAAAAGCAATAACGGACATGGCATCAAAGTCATATTGATGTTTTGTAGGTTCTTTTGGTTTTGGTTCAATAAGAAGCTGACCTTTAAATCCGATTTTATTTTTATAATCTACAGCCATTTTCAGAAAACGTGCCAAATTGTCCTGTTCAAGAGCCATGTCTGTGTTCAATAATGTTTCATAACCTTCACGACCACCCCAGAATACATAATTGACTCCGCCGAGTCTCTGAGTAATTTCCATTGCTTTTTTTACCTGTGCAGCAGCAAAAGCAAAAACATCAGCATTTGGGGAAGTAGCAGCACCGTGCATAAAACGAGGGTGCGAAAAAGCATTGGTAGTGCCCCATAAACATTTGATGCCGGTTTGGATCATTTTTTCTTCAATAAGATCCACAATTATATCCAGATTCGCATATTTTTCTTTTAATGATGAGCCTTCAGGTGCAATATCCAGGTCATGAAAACAAAAATACTCTAATCCGAGTTTAGACATTAGCTCAAAAGCTGCTTCAACACGTGCTTTTGAAAGTTCCATACCATCAAGACCGTTATAACTACGTTCCATAGTTGGACTGCCAAAAGGATCAGCTCCGCCTCCTGTCATTGTATGCCAGTAGCTCATTGCAAATCTGAAATGATCTTTCATTTTTTTATCGGCCACCACTTTTTCTGCATCATAATATTTAAAAGCCAGCACCTTGGTTGATTCAGGGCCTTCATAATTGATTTTATCTATAGTTCCATAATATTCTTTCATTTTCCGCTCCTTTTAATAATGTACTTATTATATTCCCACTTATGCTTGATAGTAAGAGTAAATAAACTAAAAATCTCAAAAATTCGCTTTCATATTTCTTCTTTTAAGTAATTTTTCCCTTCGGATATTATTTATAAATGCGTTTTCGAGTATAATAAGTATAATACGAATCGGGGGGGTGGGTATGAAAGTTCTTGCAGTAATGGGATGCTCCAAATTTGGTAATACAACGGAAATTGTAAAATATTTTATAAAAAGTTTGTCTCAGAAAGTGGATATTCAGGTAGAGTATCTATATGTTGCAGATGCCGGCATTGAATTTTGCGTAGGCTGCCACAACTGCATAATGCTTGGTGAGAAAAAATGTCCTCACTATCAAAAAGTCAGGCTGGTTGAAGAGAAAATGATGAGTGCAGATACGGTCATATTAGCATCTCCGGGCTATATGTTCAGCGTAACTGCAGTGCTTAAAAACTTTCTTGATCATGCTGCATATAATTGTCATAGACCAAAATATTTCGACAAAAAGATGATTTTGATTGGCAATTTCAGCAAGTGGCAGAAAAAGGGCGCATTCATACCCATGGAATCCTGGGCTTCCGGAGCCGGATTTGATATTGCAGGTAAATTCTTTATTGATATGATGCCTTTCCCTGATTCAGAGAATGTTCTTAATAAAAAGAGGGAGACAATTGAAAAAGCTGCGTTTAAAATTAGCAAAAAACTCATATCAGAGAACCCGAGGAAACTAAAATTCGGTGACGTGGCTGTTTTTCATACATTTAAAGTTCTAAGTAAAATAGCACCTAATATTCTTATAGCTGATAATGAATATTTCATCGAAAATAAAGCATTTGATAGCGAGACAAAATGGTATATTAAAACTAAGGTTCCGATATTATATCACTGGGCAGGAAAACTAATGGAGAAAATAGTCAAACGACAGGTGATAAAAGCAACAGACATGGAAAAGTTAAAAAATGTAAAAGGCAGGCATGTTACGAGGTTGGAAAACAATGGAAATTAATTTTCAGGAACAATTAAAAAATTTCATGAATGAGGACGGGAAACTTAAACAATTTCCTGGAAAAAGAAAATACAGAAAAATTGTATATTTCTTTTTAGTATCGAAATTTGAACATGATGTTATATATACCGAAAAGGAAGTAAATGAGATCCTCAACCAACACCATACATTCAATGACAGCTGTATGCTAAGACGTGAGCTTTACAATATGAGATTCTTAGATAGAAAAAAAGATGGGTCAGAGTACTGGCTTGAAAAGAATCAGCCAGATTTAGAGGAATATTTGTCATAAGGAGAAGAGTAAATAAAATATGAAAATCATAGTTTTTTCAGATTCACATCAGGATATTGAACCCATGGTCAATGTTGTAAAGGCATTTTCTCCAGATATGATTATTCATCTTGGAGACCATGTTTCGGATGCTGTTGAATTAGAACAGCGGTTTGTAAAAATACCAATTGAATATGTTAAGGGGAACTGTGATCTTAATAGTTTTATTTCATCTTCTAAAACTCTCAATATCAAAAATAAAACCATATTTATAGCCCATGGCGATGAATACGGAGTTAGAAGCGGAACTTCCGGTATTATAAAAGAGGGTAAGAAAAGAGGCGCAGCAATTATTCTTTTTGGTCACACCCATCAACCGGTTATGAAAACCAAACATGGAATAACACTTATGAATCCAGGAAGAATCGGCCGTCATGCCAGAGGATTCTGGCAGCCATCATTCGGAGTTATTGAAATCACTGAAGAAGTGGAATGTTATACGTTAGATTATGAATTTTACATGAAATCCAAAACTGACTGATTGTGTCATCAATTGAATTAATATATACTTAAATTACAGATAAAAAGGAGATTTATATGAAATTTTTAAAAGGACTTTTAATATTTATTATTGTCATCGTTGTAATTATCGCAGTTATTGTTGGTGGGGCTTTAGTGGTTACGAGTTTACCTTCTAAGCAAATTGATGTTGAATGGACTGAAGCAGATTATCAATCTTACTTGGATAAAAGTGGAGTTGTATTCCCTGATGAACCAGCTTCAATGGAAGATATGTTAAGTGGTAATTTTATTGCTACAGGACAATTGCCCGTAGAAGGTGTAGTTAGCAGCGAGGAGCTGACAGCAGTAGCCAATAAAGCATTAAATGGCAATTCAATAATGAAAGATATCAAGATAAAGTGTAACGATGATGGAACTCTAGAAACATCATGTGTTATTGGAGATCTTGGGCCGATTATAGAAAATTTTCCTGAACTCGAAAAATATCAAGGTGTCCTCAATCTGATAAAAAATAAACCGGTTTATATGAAATCTACTTTGACATATGATAAATCAACAGGGCTTTTTGAAGGCACAACCGAAGAACTTTATGTCGGCATAATTAAAATTCCTGTTAATACAATTATGAGTGGTCTTAAAGATGCGGGTACAGCAGGGAATAATGCAACTTTGGATCTTGATGGATTTTCAGTAAATGATTTTGCTATTACAGGTGATGGTTTTGACTTTGATGGAACTATTCCTCAATCGATAGAATCAGCAGGTGAAATGGCAGGTTTCTAAGAGAGTTTTCTGTAGTCATTCTTTTTCATCAATGTTTCAGGAATAGAATCTAAATATTCAAATTCCCCGGGTATGCTGTATCCGGGGAGTTTCTCTGCACAGGCAGATTTAATCAATTCAATTAAGGCAGATTTATCAGAGCCCAAAGAGCAGACTAGAAAGGCTTTTAGATATGTGAGACCTTTTTTAGATGATTCAACTACACAACTATTTACAATACCAGAAACTGACCCGATGATTTCTTCAACTGCGGTAGGGAAAACCTCATATCCGGCAATTTTTATCATTCTCTTCAAGCGATCTGTAAAATACAGGAAACCATCATCATCTAAATACCCGATATCGCCGGAGTAAAGCCATTTTTCATCATTTGTAAGTTTGATATTGGGTGAGTCTGTATTGAAGTAACCATTCATAATTGTTTCCGACTTAATGCATATTTCGCCGATTTTACCATTTTTCATTGGCTGATCAGAAGACAAATCCCGTATTTCAATCTCAACTCCCGGATAAGGTTTACCAACACTACCTTGACGGAACTCATCTTCAGGCATTAATGTACATGCAGATACGCATTCTGTAAGTCCATAACCCTCTCTTATTATTACTGGTGAATTATGACATTTTAGAATTTTAGCAGCTTCTTCTTGCACTGAATTACTAAGCGCTGCCCCTCCGCAATAAAGCCCTTTGAAAAAATGAAGATTAAGATTAGTTTTAGAGAGAATATGTGTGAGTCGTGCATATAATCTTGGAACTCCTATTATGTAATTAGGCTTTTTACGCATTATTGTCTTTTTAAATAGTTTATCGGTGTAATAGGGAAGAAGAAACACTTTTCCAGTTGCCATAATTGTAGTGTGAATACATACAACTAATCCAAAACCATGAAATACAGGTAATATCGCCAACATCTTGTCCTGGGTCTTTGAAGTTTTTTGATATGTCTTTGTCTGTGCAGCACATAAATTAACATTTCGATTAGAAAGACATACTCCTTTGGAGCGTCCGGTTGTACCACCGGTAAAAAGAATCAATGCAGTTTTGTTCAAAGACTGTGGAGCTCTCTTGGCATTTCCTAAAATCTGTTTGTAGTAATTAGTATCAAAGTCAAAATTTATCTGCTTTCTATAGTTGATCTCTTTAAACATGTATAAAAACTTTAGATGTACTGGGAGATAATCACTTGTCTTAACTAATACAAATTTAGTTTTTAACCCACCACTTTTCAATTCATTCAGCTTCTCATAAAATGAATCAAGCATGAATACAGCTTTGGGATTCATTTCATGCAGCAATTCTATATGGTCATTAACCGGAAGCAGCGGATGTATGAAGTTTGAAATCGCCCCGATTTTATTTATTGCATAGAAAAGAACAAGCGCAAAAGGCATATTAGGAAGATAAATTGATATGATGTCATCAGTAACTATTCCCATTTCTGCAAGAGTATCGGCACAGGAATCAATTTCAAGAAGCATATCTGCGTACGTACCTGATTTTCCCATAAAATCATAAGCATCATAATTAGGTACAGAAGAAGCAGTATTATACAATACATCATATATAGTTTGGGGTGTTTTTATTGTCATTCAAGCAGCTCCGGATTTTCCATATAATTTTTAAAATCACTGATACCACGGGCCATGTGCACACCATCTGCGATACGCTCATCAATTGTAAATGTTACATTTACTACATCAGCAACAACCGGGTTATCATTTTCATCAATGATGAAATCTTTTTGTATTACACCTAGAGATGAGAAAACAGAGATTGTACCCCATTCATACATATGATGAAATGGTGCATCAACGCCAATGCTTCCTACGTTTGTAACATAGGCACTCACAAAGAGGGGATTATCTTTAATAAATTTCTTTGTAAGAAGCCCGAAATGGTCCAGTCCGCGCGCTACAAAAAAAACAAAAGCGGTCATGAATTTTGGAAGGCGTACCAAAAGATCGATGGTATCATCTGCTTTAAAATCACCGCCGTCTTTTATTACAGAAACTTTTTTCTGAACCTTGGTTGCGACATCAAAAATATTATCACTTTCATCAAAATCAACTTTAACATTTACTTCTCTGGATTTTTCTGTAAGTTTAACTTTTGCAATAAAACCAACGTTAATATGATTTCGCTGATAAACTCGCTTTCCTACGACAAATCTATTAAAAACAGGTCTGGTTACTCCTAGTTTAAGTAAGGAGGCTATAAAGACATGAAAGAGTTTTACATTATTTTCTTCACAATATTTTAAAGTTTTTGTTAAGTCAATTTTCTGTTTGAAATATATGGCACCATCGGATCGTTTTCTCATAATAAATGGGAAAAATTTTATGTAATCAGGTAAATCTTTAATATATTTGCCATCAGCTCTGTTGTAAATACCCACACTAACCTCCAAAACGTTTTGTTCTATTATATACAATACATGCTTAAAACAATAGGTGTATAATAGTAATATCATTTCTATTCATTGACAAACGAACGTATGTTCGGTATAATAACTGTATAAAAGCGAGGAGAGTAAAATGGCTGATTTAGTAAAAATTGATTTTATTGAAATGCCGGAGGTTCTCGTAATCGGCAAGACGATTGAGGTTGATTGGACGAAGATTCATGAAGAAAATCCCATACCGGCTTTCTGGGATGTATGCTTCAAAGACGGCACATTTAAAACATTAGAAGAACAGACTGATTATATCTATGATTCTGCATATGTAGGGTACATGAACATGCACTCATATACATGCGGGATGCTTATGAAAATGGGTTGCACTGAACCGGGTAGAGGTTTTACAACTCACGTAATAATGCCTTCAAAAGTAGCTGTGGGTTGGGTCAAGGGACATAACCAGGATGTATTCATGAATGCCCACAAGGTTACTGAGAAAGCGTTGGAAGAGTGGGGATATAAATTTAATCCTAAATGCAGATGGTCAATGGAATTATATAATTGTCCGCGTTTTACCGAAAAAGATGAAGACGGTAGAATAATTCTTGATTACTACATCCCTGTAGTTAAATAGAGGAAATATTATTGAATTAAGCTGCTGATATACTCAAAAGATTAATAATACATCTAGTTATATATATCCCTTAATAACTATTACTAAAGAGAATAATAAATTTTAGAACCGTAATTTACCCTATTTTTGTGCCATTTATGGTAATAAAATGGGTTAGCGTCATTTAAAGTACCATAAACGGTATACATGAAGGAGTATTATATATTTGTCGAGAGAGATTGTTTTGAAAGGCAGGTATTTAGTATGAGTATAGGATTTGTAACGATAGTTGGTGTAGACATGTGTTTTGGAAAAGAAATTTTCAAAGTCGGGCAACTACTATCATTGAAGAAAGATTACGAAAACAGATTTGACGATGAAGCAGTTGAGGCAATAAATGATGGTGTCGGTGGCCGTGTTGGATTTGTAGCAAACAGCTGTAATACTGTTGCAAGAGGAACCAAAAGCGCAGGAAGAATTTATGACACCTTTGAAGAAAAATGTCAGGCAAGAGTTGCATTTATTGTGAATAGTGCAGTTATTGCAGAATTAATTTTAGGCTAACAGTCAGGAGAGTAGAAATGGAAACTTATACAATAAAAATAACAGAAATAATGGAACGAGAAATATGTATAGATGCATCAAATGAGTTAGATGCTTTATCCGGTGCAATGAAAAAATATCAGGACAGAAAATATGTCTTGTTTCCGGGGATTCATGTATCAACAGACTTTAATATTTTGGAAGAACAGGAAATAAGTTGTGAAGTGGCAGTTTAAATACTATTTAGCCAGAATGAAGTTTTCAAGCTCCTTACTTAAAAGATATACACATAACTGATTCATGCTAATCCCTTCCTTTTTGGCAGTATAAACAAGATTCTTATGTAATGTCTTTGGAATACGTAGCTTAAAAGTCCCAGAATATGCTTTTAGTTCCTTTGGTTCGGGAATATCCATATTTGTCTCATACGCAGTTTCAATCCATACTGTTTTTGCGTCTTCTGCCATCTCAATTGCTTCTTGAATGGTTGGAGCACATGACATACATCCTTTTAGATCGGGATATTCTATCAAATATGAACCTTCTTCATCTTTAACCATAGTTGCGGGGTAGTTCAATTCTTTATAATAACTTATAGATTTCATAATTCACTCCTTTTAATTAAGTTTAAGTCTTTTAATATTTCAAGCACCTTCATGACATACACTTTGTTGAGGGGAGAGTGTTTAGGGACCGTTATAATATAATTTTCATATTTGTATGTATAATGACTTGAGCCACTTCTAGGTTGTCGCTCAGTAAAACCAAAGTAAAGAAGTAATTTTCTAATTTCGTCAAAGCGAATGTCTTTCGCATTAGTCATTATTTTTTTCAGTAGCTTGTCTCGTTTACTCATGATGTCGCTACTGAATCAATTATATATGGTGTCATATATGGTGTCAATATATTTAGAAAAATTTACGGCAAACTATAGTTTCCATTTCACAACAGCTGTGGCGATTCCACCTTTATTAGCACACTGGGCATATAGGAACATTGCTGAAAAAGCTCGTCGCAGATAAAGTTCAGTCAGTCGTGGATCATCATTCAAAAAATCCTTGTATCTATAGTTATATGTATTCTGTAAAGAGGCATAATAATCAAAAACTTCCTGTTTCATATACTCCTTATTATCAGCCATTTCAAGGATATCATCATCAATCAAAGGATATGAAAAAGGCGTCAGAAGTGATCCGTCATCTAGCATAATAGAGTTACCATAACAACCAGCATTTCGCATTGAATTTGGTGTGCAGTCATCAATAACTACTACATCTCGACTTAAGTCAAAATCAATAATGCCATCAGATTTCTCTTCAATAACAATTGCCTGAACTCCAACCTTAGGATGAATACATCCGGATCCTTTTGGAGGTATTTCTCTGACGGTATATGTAAATAGCATTTTATTATCTTCTAAATTGACAATTGAAGGGTACATTAGCGATGGAAAACCAACTGCTCGCAGTGGTGTCCAGGTAAGACCGGCATCAATTGATTCAAACAAAACTTCACCGTCAAAATTATCAAGTCCGGTTTTTCCTCCATCACTTGAACCATAGGGAAGAGGTGAGTCAAAAACAGCATAATCATAATCAACCCTGGTAAGCATCATAAGCCGTCCAGAATTTGTGTGGAAAAAGACAGCTTCAGTAAAAAATGAGCGCATAACATTTTCATAATGACATCCTTGTACATCGGTATTTACAACTGCCCAGGAAAGACCATTGTCACTTGAATATACAGCCCGATGACCATTACCGACAACTACGCCTGTGAATAATCTGCCATCAGAAAGTTTAATAATATTTCGTGGTACATATATTTTTTCGCAATCTGCAGCACCGGTAAAATCTTTATCTATAAAAGTTTTATCAAAGGTGTCTCCACCATCTGTTGAGCGAAATATCATAGAGTAAGGATAAAGTCGCTCAGCAAAAGAATCAGGAAAACCACCATCCCCTTGAAAATGAGCGAGGACAAATATGGTGCCATCAATTATTGATACAGAAGGCTCATGGCCACCGACCATTTCACGTACATGGCGGCCCCAGCCCCATGTTTCACCATTGTCAGTTGAACGGTACATAACCACATGGGAAGTCATGGCTCTTGGAGAGTTTTTAGCAGTATGGGTGGTAATACGTTCTTCTGCATGTGCATGAGCCACAAACATTATTATATCGCCGTTAGGAAGTTTCCCAATATATGGCTTGAAATTGTATGTGCCCTCTAGTCTTATAATGCGACCCTCAATATATTCAGGTAAAATTGTGTTGTTAATAACTTTCATGCTGTAATTTTTCATAATAACCCCCGTTAACAAAATTATACACGAAACTCTTAATTTTGAGGAAGGTTGTTTTTAGAAGTTGTAAATAGTCGTATGAAGTGATTAAATATCAGTAGTGAAGGGGACTATCAAATATGGGCGGCACAATTACTCATCTGGTAATAGCAGATAAAATTATGAATATACTTCCAGCCGGTGTCATAAGTGATGCAGGTATGTTTTATGCAGGATCATTAGCCCCTGATGCAATACATGCACGCCATGGCTATGTCAGAGCTATGAAAAAACACACTCATATGCGTGATGATATTTGGGATCAAAATTTTCTATTGCCTGAAAACAAAAAGATTTTTCATGATCGCTTAAAAACATTTATTGATTCTAATCGTCATAGAAAAGGTGCAATGTTAGATGTGTATAGGGGATATATAGCGCACCTCCTCTCAGATGAGATTTTTGTTATGACAGCCAGACAAAAACTGGTTGATAAAGTGGCTAAAGAGGGAATAGGGCAGCGCGATAGAGAATTTTTAATTAAGTTTGCTCCCGAGGTACATAATAACGATCTTATATTATCGAGAGCTTATCCTACAATTGAAAATATTAAGGAATCACTCGAAACAGTCGGCCCGTTTGAGATAAAGGATTATGTAACATCTGATGAGTTAATAAACAGCCGCAAATGGGTAATTCAAAACTTTCTTGAAAATCCAAGGAAGCCGGATCAACCACTTTATATAACTTCGAATGATATTGATGACTATATAAACCAATCAGTAGAATACGTTATTGAGTACATTTTTAATTAAAAAGCAGTCAAAATCTCATTGTAATATAGCAGTGATTAAATAATATTTTAGGAACGTTATCCCTCCGCTATTGGGTCAATTTGTTATTCTGAGATGACAATTTCTTTATGGAACTCTATTTCGTTGGGGTACTTATAAAAATCGATTTTAACCAATGATTTAGTTACAAGTTCTTTTTCAATTTTTATATAATATTCTGTGTAGTCATTGTGAAAGCCACCTTCCGAACTAAAGATGCGTTCACCATTAATTGATTTGAATTGAACCTGCTGACCTTCTCCACCTGTAAAATAGAAAGTGAAGAATTTCCCTGTGTCCTCAACTCTTTCGAAAATCAGCTGATCATCAATAGAGTAAACAGTTTTATTTTCTTTTATATCAATAAATATTGATGAATTATTTTTCGGCAGAGCATATATACCATCTATAATCAATTCAATAGACTCTGCATCATCGAAAAGACTAGTCTCAAAGTAGTAAGTCAACCCATTCTCAACACTTCCGGAACTGGTTACACCATTGGAGATTTTATTATAAATTTTGTTTCCGGATTTAAAATATATTGACTTAAAATTATAAAATTGCATTGATTCGGATTCAATATCTACCTCAAGGTTCATAGTTGTAGGAGTAAGGGTAAGTTTTTTGAATTTTATCAGCATATCATTTACATCAATATCTTGCTCAATTGAAAACTCAGTAGTTTCCTCATTAAATTGTTTTATCAACTTAACCTGCAAACCCTCATACAAGTAATCATATTCTATGTCAATATCTTCAGATGAATTTTGAACAGGTGACTCAGTATACGTTAACGGTTGTTTTCTTATACTAAATCTCAGAAGCATTTCATCAGGAAGTATACCTTCACGTTGATTTACAACAATGTTGGCAGTAGCATAGTCTTCAGTAATATTTACAGAACCATAACCAGTTGAACCAACGAAAATTTTGTTCAAAGAATCGTCAAGAAAATCAACATCAGAAATGTCATAACCAAAATCATCAATCTGTTTTCCTGCGAGTTTAATAACTATATTCATGTTTTTATCTGAGTAATAATAACCTTCAATAGATACTTCATAATCATCGTCTTTTATGATTGTATCACCTTCGATAAAGTAGCCGTTCTCAGCAGCATCATTAAAACCACTACCTAACCTTACAAAATCAACAATCTCGCCGAGGATAGGAATGTTTTTCATTGAAGCTGCAAAAGCGCTTGAAACATTAACAGATATCGAGAATGTTACTATAATTAAAGCCAGTACAATTACGTTTAGATTCATTACTTTCCTTGTTTTATGTGCTTTTTTACCCTTTTTTATGCCATTTTCCAAGGCGTTTAAAATTTCATTACTATTTAAATTATTCATAAGATTTGACCTCGCTTCCAAGGGATTCAAGCC
>Ga0307989_1000310_pt1 | contig 33497 bp, 31 predicted proteins | sample EllFjometagen185_FD_203164 | JGI IMG/M metagenome (GOLD analysis project Ga0307989, IMG submission 203164) | Marine microbial communities from Ellis Fjord, Antarctic Ocean - #185 | ecosystem: Environmental > Aquatic > Marine > Unclassified | place: Southern Ocean | collected 2014-10-08 | reverse complement strand
ATTCTTTATGTTGAAACGCGAGAGAAAAGAAGTGCAAAAATCCCAAATATGAAAACAATTGATCTGTCCATTGAACAGATGAGCCGTGATATAGATACATTAGTTGATGAAATGGTGCCCAAGGGTCAACCATTTTTCTTTGCTGGAAGTTCAATGGGAGCTACAGCGATTCTTGATTATCTTGCTTTAAAAAAAAGGCAGCCCGTAAATTCTTTTCTGATTTCACCTATTTGCGAGTTTCCATTTCCAGGCTGGATTTTGTTTATAATAAAATTTATCCCGGCCATATTATACACTGTAATAAGGCCTATATTAAAAATTTATTTGAGTTATTTCAGGTTGGACAAGGAAAATGAGCCTGATCAGGTAAAAAAATATTGCGAAACGATTGATGCTGCCGAGCCTGCAAGGTTAAAAGCAAATGCTTATGCAATTAGAAATTACTCTTTATGGAAAAAATTATCAGATATCAAATCTCCGGTTGTGATTATCGGTGCAAAAACAGACAATCTTCACGGCATTGATATAATGGAAAAAATGGTAAAAATCATGCCTTTGTCAAGCCTTGAAATGATGGAAAGCAATAAAGAGACACACAGTTCAAAAGTTGGTGAATTTATTGATCGATGTATATCTTCTCATTAACAATGAAGAGGAGGAAAGAAAATTTTGATAAAAATTGAAATGATTTTCCTCCGGTATTGTGGACACAAAGGTACGCTTCTGCTTGAAAATCAATCCAACTAATAATATTTGTTTAATATTACACAAGGAGATTATGAAATGATAAATGTAATTGCATCCATACAAACGAAAAAAGGTCAATTGTCAAAATTTATTGAGATCTTTAAATCCAATATCCCAAAGGTTCTTGAAGAGAAAGGATGTATAGAGTATGTTCCCACCATTGACGTTCCTACAGGTTTACCCCCTCAGGAGTTGAATTCTAATGTTGTTACAATCATTGAGAAGTGGGACAGTTTAGAGGATTTAATGGCACATTTGTCAGCATCCCATATGCTTGCGTATAAAGAGAAAACAAAGGATTTGGTTGATAAGATGTCCGTCAAAATACTGAAAGAAGTATAATCGTATGAAAAGGTTTATATGTATGCAATAACCATAAGCGAGAGTCTGAGAAAGGTTGGAAATACTGAGTATTTATTAAAAGAAGTTCTTGGAATTTGATGAAAAAGTCAGGAATATTGCCAATCATAAGGAGAATAAGATGAACCAAAGTGTACTAAAAATTTGTTTAGCCCAAATATCTCCGGTTTGGTTAAATAAGAAAAAAACTATTGAAAAAATAGAAAAATATATTGTTAAAGCCGGCACAAAAAAATGTGAATTAATTGCTTTTGGGGAAGGTCTTCTTCCCGGATATCCATTCTGGTTATCTTTAACGAATGGTTCGGAATTTAATTCAAAGATCCAAAAAGAATTGCATGCACATTACATAAGAAATTCAATACAAATTGAAGCGGGTGAACTTGATACTATTTGTGAATTAGCAAAAAAATACAACATAGCCGTTTATCTTGGAATTATTGAACGACCTAAAAATCGTGGTGGCCACAGTCTTTACTGCTCCCTGATTTATATTAATCAGGAGGGGCAAATTAAATCTATTCACAGAAAATTGCAGCCGACTTATGAAGAAAGGTTGACCTGGGCTGCTGGGGATGGCAATGGTCTGCAAGTACACAATTTAAAACAGTTTTGCTTAGGTGGATTGAATTGTTGGGAAAATTGGATGCCTTTAGCGAGAAGTTCACTTTACGGTCTTGGCGAAAACTTACATATTGCAGTATGGCCAGGTTCAGAACATAACACCGTTGATATTACCAGATTTATTGCTAAAGAATCGAGATCATATGTAATTTCTGTATCCGGCTTAATGGGAGTTGAAGATTTCCCTAGTGATACCCCTCATTTAAATAAGATTGTGGAAAATGCACCGGACATCCTGGCTAATGGTGGATCATGCGTTGCCGGTCCAGATGGAGAATGGGTAATCGCACCCGTTAAGGGGAAAGAGGGATTAATCACAGCTGATATAGATTTTAATCGAATACTTGAAGAACGACAAAACTTTGATGTCTCAGGACATTATTCTCGCCCTGATGTTACACGGTTAACGATTAACAGAGAGAGGCAGTCAATTATTCACATTACCTAATTTCAAATCTGACGTTGATCCTTGATTTGTATAAAAACTCAACAGTGGAGAAATATGGTTAGCCTCCGCAATGACAAACCTTGGCATTCTGCAAATTTAATCCAAACAGATCAATTTAGTATCGTGGCTGTTTGTGAGCCCCTACTTCGCCCTGGGGCTTAAAATAGTTTTTAAAAAATTCGGGTATTTTAGTTTCAAACTCCATTTCTTCATTATTAAAGGGGTGTTTAAACTTGATCGAAAAAGCATGTAACGCCAAACGCCCCGTCTCATTCTCACTATACTTTAAATCACCTACGATGGGATGCCCAAGTTCGGACAAGTGAACACGGATTTGATTTTTTTTGCCCGTCAAAAGAGTAATTTCTAATAGACTATAGTTTTTAGAGTCATTTTTTACCGTATATTTAGTCTTGGCCAATTTTCCTTCTTTTGGATTCTCAACTGAGTGCATCATATAATCTTCTCTTTCGGCAAGATAAGACTCAATGATTCCACTTTTTTTTGTTAAATTACCATGGACGATTGCCAGGTATTTTTTTTCTACCTTGTCCCACTGGCTTGCAAATTTTTCACGAATCTTGAAACTTTTAGCAAAGACCAATACGCCAGAGGTTTCACGATCCAAACGGTGTACAACAAACAGGCTGGCCTTTGCCCTTGGGTTCCCTTTTTTAACGTAATTTATAAGCAGCTGATGAGCCGTCTTTTCTTTTTCGTACTTCGCTTTAACGCTTAAAAGACCAGGGCTCTTATCAATGACCATGATGTCCCGATCCTCATACAGAATACTGATGCCGGCAGGCACATATTTAGATCTTATTTTTATTTTTGGTTTAATCACAGTTTTTCCTAATAAATTTTTGCTTAACACATCTCGAATATAAATTTTGATCAATTAACATACTTGAAGGCATGATATCGTATGATTTATATTATAAATCCATCTTAAAAGTCAAACTCATGTTTGTTTTGATTTTGTTACATGGGATAATGATATTATCATTTTCTTTAAGTATAATACAAAATCATACGAGAATGCAGCATAATTTTGTATTTACAATTTCAAAAAAGGACCCCTCAGATGGTGCCGGTTAATGCAACTCTTGCCTGGGAGCTGTTGCAGAGCTGAAGCAGACCCGGCATGACGGTGTTGCTGCCGTTAAGTTTTGCTTTATACATCATTGAGTCTGCATCTTCAATCAAGCTGAGCATATCGGATGAATCCGTTTTTTTATAGGAAGTATTCAGGCTTGCAATTCCAAAACTTGCAGTGACACAGATATCATGGGAGTCTGCTTTTGTGACGATATTTTCAATTTCTTGACGCAGACGGTCCGCAATTTCCATGCCTTGTCTTTTTTCGGTGGAAGGTAGTATGACAATAAATTGCTCTCCACTGTATCTGGCCAGAACATCATTGTTTCTGATGTTTGCCTGCACCAGACTGGAGACCTCTTTTAGAACTGCATCGCCTGCCTGGGTCCCATAGGTGTCATTGACCGTTTTAAAGTGATCAATGTTAAACATAAAAATGGAGAGCGGGGTCCTATAACTTTTGGCATGGGCAATAGCTTTATTCATCTGAATTTCAAACTCACGGCGATTATAACACTCTGTCAGGGGATCTCGTGTGGCTACATTGGTCAGCTGCTCAATATTCATCTGTTTTGCCAGGGCAATACCCGTACTTTTTAAAAGCATGCAAACAACGTCATTGTTATATGAAGGGGTGTTCAGGTTGGGAAGCATGTAAATTTTTGCCTGGCATGTTCCTTCAGACAGATCATAGGTGACAAGATTTTCCAGATTGAATGAATGCTCCTCTTCATCATTATGAAAGGTGTGGTTCAGATAATTAATTGCAGTCTCACTGTCCAGGCGGAAATCTTCCATGAGCACTGATTCAAGTGATTTACTGTACATTCTGGAATCAAGCCATACATCAATGCCGGTTTTACGCTTGAGGACAAAGGCATACTGACGATAGTTAAGCAGCTCCTTAAGATTGACCGATACCTCATGGATAATATCCTGGATACTGTTTTGTTGATTCAAGTTAATGATATGCCGGGCTAGTTTTTGATGATCAGCTTCTCTTGCAGTAGCATTAAAAAAAAACGACCCTATATGAAACTTTTTTTTAAATTCAACTTTCATCGCTCTTCCTCTCCAAAATCAATTATCAGTTTCAATTATCAAATTGAACAGATAATCATGCAAAGGTGGTGCCAAGGATTAAAAAATTATATATTTCAGATAGTTACATTGTTATGCAATTCGGCAATATGCAGGGTGGAGGAATATCTTGCCGGTATCGTTGGCATTTTTATGTCATTTTTTTTAAATGGGCCTTTTCTCTTGGTAATATCCCTTGTCATATTCTTAGGAACGTACATTAAATAACTTACCCATAATGAATATGGATCTCAGGAATCCATATTCGGCACCCAAAACGAATATTAAATATTGAATTCCATGACATTTATAAGTAGAATACCAGGTATGAATAGCCGATTGCCACAACGATATGCCGACCGGGCCAGTGTTAACACCATAAGGGAGGTCTTTGATTACATACGTCGGTACAAGGGCAAAACCTTTGTCCTGAAAATAGAAGATACCCTCATTGGTCATCCTCTCTTTCCCCTGCTCATGAAAGATATTGTCCAATTGCACGACATGGGCATCCATCTGATCATCGTGACCGGCACCAGGGCAACTATTGAAAAGCATCTGACCAAAGCAAAGATTAATACCAGGGTTGTCAATGGAATTAGGATTACCCCCAAGTCTGCCATACCCCACGTCAAACTTGCAGCAATGGAAGTGGTCCAGGCAGTTATTTCTCATCTGTCTGCAGACAATGCCAACGGAATAATGGGAAACTGGATTCGTGCAAGATCCCTGGGGGTGCGTGAGGGATTGGATTACCAATACACGGGTTATCTGGAAAAAATTCAATCCAGTACTGTTCATAAACTTCTGGGCCAGGGCTTTATTCCGGTAATTTACAATATTGGAATGAATGCCACAGGAAATTGCTATAATTTAAATTCAGATAAAATTGCCCGGCAGATTTGCCTGGACCTGGATATTGAAAAACTCTTTTTTATCCGGGCACAGGATGCCATCCCTACTTCCGGTCTTGAACTCCCACCAGGAAGCCAGGTCCACCCTAATGGAAAAATTTACTCCAACATGGATCTTGGCCATGTGGATTTCATGCTAAAACAAAATAAGGACAGTTTAAGTTTTGAAAACCTGGCCCTGCTTAGGTACGCAAAGACAGTGATCGATCAGCCCAAAGGGGTCAATCGAGTCCATATTATTGATGGCAGACGGGAGGGACGGCTGCTCCAGGAAGTTTTCTCCAGTATCGGCGGTGGCACATTGATCTATGGCAACCAGTATGCCCATATTCGTCAGGCTACCCTTGAGGATATTCCTGAGATCCTCCATCTCCTGGATGGAAATATAAAAAAAGGCAACATGATCATGCGAACTGCATCAGACATTAAGGACAAAATTAATGCATATCATATCTATGCTGTAGACCACGCAGTATATGGGTGTGGTGCCCTTTACGAATTGGGTCAGGGCTGGGCTGAAATCGGTGCAGTTGCTGTGAACGATGCATATAAATCCAAAGGAATCGGCCGGGGACTTGTGCAATATATCATCCAAGCCGCACAAAAAAAACATATAAAAACCCTTTTTCTTCTTACCACACAAGCTGCGGATTGGTTTTTTGAATTTGGATTTGTCTGGGCAAATCCTTCGGAGCTTCCCCAATCGCGGCGGGAAGGATACAATCTGGAACGAAACTCAAGGGTGCTGCTCTTAAAACTTTAATGCAGATTGTTGCGGGGCTTAACCCATTCGTTCCTCTGTTGAAAAAATACTAGAAATCAGAATTTTCCATGTTTACTTTTTCGCCCGCCCTTATATAAATTGATAAAGTATTTGTAAGGTTATTTGGATGATGGATATGCGGATAATCAATCAGTTAATTGTTATGGAGCAATAGAAAATGAATAAAATATACAATTGTACAGGACATACCATACAGATTTCTAATATCGTCAATAGTTATGGAATCTATCTATTCGATGATAAAACAAAAAGGTATATGGATTTAGAATCTGGAGTTTGGTGTACCTCAATCGGTCACAACAATATCCGAATAAACAACTTGATCAAAAAACAAATTGACTCCATCATGCATGCTGGGTTTTGTTACTCCAACAATATACTCCAGGAATCTGCGGAATCAGTCCTGTCAATAACCAATTTCAAAAAAGGCAAATGTGTTTTTCTTTGTTCCGGAAGTGAATCAATCGAATTAGCTCGGCAAATATCAAAGCATATCACCGGAAAAAAGATATCCATGACTCTTCATGATTCATACCTGGGGTCATATAGCGGTGTTACCGATAGAAGTGAAAACTGGTATATTTTCAACTGGAAAAAATGTATGCATTGTCCAGACAGGGAAGATTGTAAAACAAATTGTCCGGACCTGCAAAAAATTCCCAATGATGTATCAGAATTTATTTTTGAACCCGGAAGCGCTTCCGGATTTGTCAGGTTTCCTCCAAAGGCTTTGATAAAAAACATAGTAAATATAGTCCGGGGGTCTGGAGGCAAAATCATTGCCAATGAAGTTACAACGGGAATTGGCAGGACAGGAAAATGGTTCGGGTTTAATCATTACGAGATTGAGCCGGATATGATCGCAATGGGTAAAGGTATTGGAAATGGTTACCCCGTCAGCATAACTGCAATAAATCGTGAGACCATTGATCAGCTGGAAAAAAGCACTTTTAAATATTCGCAGTCACACCAGAACGATCCTTTGGGTGCAGCAATAGTGAATGAGGTTATAAAAATAATAAATGATGATGATCTCATCTCAAAAGCAAAAGCTAAGGGGGACAAGTTTCTTAAAAAACTTCAATTGTTAAAAGAGGAAGTCAATGTGACTGATGTCAGAGGCAGAGGCCTGATGTTTGCCATTGATCTTAGCAATGAAAAAACAGGCGATCTTATATATCAGAAGCTTCTCGATAAAGGATATATTGTTTGCAATAGAAAATCCTTTTTTCGAATTGACCCTCCTCTAACCATAAATGAAGATGAATTTAATACATTTTTTAAAGATTTTAGGACTATATTGAAATCACAGATAGATGAAACATAAAAAGCCAAACAAAAAACCACACCAAATGGATCCGTAAATTTCAAGTTTTAACTTTTATAGCGGAGATGTGTATGAAAAAAATCGATTATAAAAAAGAATTGAAAACCTTTTACAAGGCTTCGGCAAAAAAAGTGGAAAACCATAATCAGGCAGCCCATGTCATAAAAGATGCATTTTATTTAAGACAATAGTTTGTGTGGTGCAAGTGAGCCTGTATTGACATTGCACGTATCAAGGTTAATTTATAGGGCATATTAAAGGTGTTTGTAATTGATTCTCAAAACTTATTTTTTTACAGCCTTTAATTCAAAAATATATGAAAAAGAGGTAATGATATGAAAAAAGAATATAAAAATATTGATGACCACCATTGCAGTGTCATTGAAAGCAAACAATTAAAAACCGAACTGACTGAATGCGATACCCATTTTTCCAACAAAAACGAAAGAACGGAATGCCGTGCTAAATACCAGGCATTAAGCAAAAAAAGAGAACAGGCTTGTAAGTATTCTTAAATCCAGCAGGCTCAATTAAAATTATCCTATGAATTTCTTGACCCTTCAGATTCTTCTGGTTTAAAGGAGGCTAAATGGGAAAAAATTTCAAAGTATCAAGAAGAGATTTTATGAAGCTTTCCGGCGGATCATTGGTACAAATCGGTTTGCCGGGTATATTTGTTAAACTTACACAGGCTGAAAACCAGGCCCTGGCATCTGAATTAAGACCCGATGGAACCCCCCGAATTCCACCGGGTCAGTCAGTAGTACAAGCCATCCAAAAGATGGGTGGCCTGCCAGGTCCCGGCCTTGACCCTGATTGGCGTCTGCAGATTAAAGGCGAGGTGAAAAAACCCATGACCTTTAAATGGGAAGATTTGAAGCGCCTTCCCCAAACTGAGCTTATTTGTGATGTACATTGTGTAACAGGGTGGACACTTTTGGATTCCAGATGGAAAGGGATTAGATTGGCAACGCTTATGGAAGCTGTCCAGGTTTCGAAAAAAGCAGGCTTTGTTATTTTTGAAGCCCACGCAGGTTATACAAGCAACATTACCATCAATGAAGCCAACAAAAACAATGTGATTTTAGCGCACACCTATTCTGATGAGCTTCTGCACAAACAACATGGAGCACCGTTGCGGGCATTGGTGCCAGATCGTTATTTCTATAAAAGTGCCAAATGGATTGAAGCAATAAAATTCAGTGTTCAGGATGAACCGGGATACTGGGAACAAGGGGGGTTCAGCAATTCAGCCGATCCCTGGACAGAAGACCGTTACAACTGATGAAAAAATAGCCATTTAACGAACCAGATCCCGGGCTTGTTCAAAATACTGGCCCAGGGTTTTTGGCGAATGGGAGTCAGATCCCATTACAATGGGGATACCTCTTTTTATGGCCTCCTTTATAATCCAGGGGCTCGGATAAACTTCGCCAATAGGGTGAATAAATCCTGCCGTATTAATTTCCATTTTTATGTTGCACGCTTTGATTACATCCAGGGTTTCGTAAATCAGTTCCTGATACCAGAGGCTTTGTTCATCAAAATACTTGTTTGAGCAATTATATTTTTTTATCACGTCTAAATGGCCGACACTATTACACCAACCAGTACCCGCTGCCTGCTGAACAAAGTGATAGTATTGAGTGCAAAAAACCCTGATATCCCCTTTAAAGGCTATGTTCAGGGTTTTATTGAATTCTTTTTCATTGCCATTGATCAAATACGGGAAATTATCAACAAGGAAGCAGTGGACGGATGCTATAGTGTAATCCCAACCCAGATCAACGATGGACGCTACCCAGTCTAAGATTTGGGGTATGTATTCAATTTCAAGACCAGACAAAATATTCAGCTTGTGCCCGTAAAGCGTTTGCACCTTGTGAATTTCATCCCGGTAGGACTGGATTTTATCTGTGCCCACGCTATACCACTGGTTAAGGGGAAGTGGCATATGATCGGTTATGGCGATGGTGGTCAATCCTTTTTCAATGGCTGATTTCGCCATATCTTCCATGGTGCCTTTCCCATCGGAATAGTTTGAATGCATGTGCAGGTCACAAAAAAAATCAATGGTCACAATAATATTTCCTTTTGCCTTGGAATATTGTATGAATTTTTCTTCCAAGGCTTTTAGGATAGAAGCTTGTGTTTTGTCAAACAAAATATAAAAATAATACAAAATTATTCTCAACGTATTTGTAGTATGCATTCTATGGTTCAAAAAAGCTCTTTGGTAGTCAAAAAAATATATAGATGATTAAGTTTGAAGAACAAACATTTAAGAAAGGACTTTTGATGGACTGGTTGTTTAAAGAAACAGAAATTAACCGCCTGAAACTATCGAACAGATTTGTCCGCTCAACGACCTGGGACGAATATCGAATTTAAGATTGGAATTTAAGTTTTCTGCCCGTTGTAAAGATTGAATTGGTTATTGACGGAAAAGTAACAAATCGCTCAACTTCTTTTCCTCTGGATTCAAAAGATCATGCTCTGGACATGAATTTTTTTGTTTCAGTATTGACCTTGACCATTTCCCCAATCTCAAGATATTCCGGGACCTGAATCTCAACGCCGTTTGAAAGGGTTGCAGGCTTGGTTCTTGCTGTTGCACTTGCCCCTTTGAGACCGGGAGCAGTTTCTAATATTTCAAAAACAAGAGATTTTGGAATTTCAATGGAAACCATATTCTCATCTATGATGAGGGCAATAAGACCTTCCATGTCGTCTGTTATCCATATAAGCTCATCTTCTATTGCATCTTCTTCTATCATGTACTGGGAATACTCTTGAGTATCCATGAATACATGGAGAACACCGTCGGGATACAGATATTGTGCAGGTCTTCGCAGAAGGGCTACCTCATTGAGCATATCATTTCCCTTGAAGGTTTCTTCATGTTTTTGTTTTGTCTTAATGTTGTTGAATCTTATTCTGTAAAGGGTTACAGCGCCTCTTGCCGAAGGAGCTCTCACATCGATTTGCTTAACCATATAGGCTTCATCATTTATCTCAACAACATTTCCTTTTTTCAAATCACACGCCTTGGGCATTTTTTATTCTCCTGAAAACTTTTTATATATTTTATCTTTTTTTTCAGGTCTTTAACATTTTTAACTATTTAAGTAAAATATGATGAACTTAAAATTTTTCCTTATCGAATTCATGGCATGGATAAAAACTTATCAGGATCAATTGCTATTGACACACGTATAGTTGTACAATTAAAATATAGTATAGGCAAAGTAAAAGAATTTGAAGATTGGTTGGGCCCGGATGTTGTGTTGTGGCAAATCACCTTTAGGCATAATGGATATGAACTTAAGGATCTTAAATCAAAAAAAACCTGAATCGATTTGACCAATTTTTAAGCCAGCTGCTTATAGAGGGTGATCTGGATGTTGAACTCAGATACGATTCTACGATGATTGAGAATGTTAATGCCGAATTAAAGATAGAGGATCTACATTCGGTTTGAACCTATGCAAGATTAAAAAGAAAAGGCCTTTCAGGAGTCTAATTAATGCAGCAAACCAAAAACGTTGACTGGAAAAAAAATCTGGTTTCTCCAGAAGAAGCCTTGGCAAAAATCCGACCAGGCACGACTGTTTTTATTGGAACCGGTCCTGCAGCACCGCTAACCCTCATGCAATCTCTTTTGGAATCTGATGGACGAAATGTCAGGGACATTGAACTCGTTCAACTGGCCATCCAGGGGAATGTGAGCCTGTCTGTCCAGGATCTTAAAACCTATAATTATTGCTTGATAACATTTTTTTCAGGATTTATTTCCTCACAAACAGTTAAATCCGGACTGGTAGACATGATTCCAGCTTATTCATCTGAAATACCTGAACTCATTAATAAAGGGAAAGTTTCAATTGATGTAGCTTTTATCCAAATTACACCACCGGATTCTGCCGGTTATTGCAGCCTTGGTGTTGCAGTGGATGTTGCAAGGGAAGCCATGAACAAAGCCAGTCTAGTTGTTGGAGAAATTAATACGGATATGCCTTTTACCTATGGAGACACTTTTGTTTCCATAAAAGAATTCGATCTTCTTGTTAACTCAACAAACAAACGGGTTCCCTACAGGCGTCATAAAGTTAGTAAACAAATGAAAAAGGTTGCTGAAAATGTGGCCTCAGTCATTAAGGATGGAGATTGCCTTAGTTTTTCAAACAGTTCACTGTTCGAAGCACTGGGGCCTCAACTGAAAGATAAAAAGGATTTAGGATTTCATTCTCTTTATTTTACCGATGCCATGGCCGAGCTTGTTAAAAGCGGCGCTGTAACCAATGCAAAAAAAACACCATTTCATGGTAAATCCCTGACATCCTATGCAATGGGATCAAAAAAACTCATGAAATGGCTCCACCGTAACCCGCGGGTTGAATTTCATGGTACTGACTTTGTTTGCAACCCGCTATTTATCGGAAAGATCCCTCAATTCGTTGCCCTGTATCAGGCAGAAAAAGTAGACCTGAGTGGTGGGGTCGCGTTTCCAAGAACAGGATCAGTCATCACAGGCCCGGGAGAGGTGGTGGATTTTTTTCAAGGTGCGGAAGCTTCGGAAGAAGGGTGTACAATAATAGGCCTTCCCAGTCGCAATATTAAAGGGGACTCCAATATATTATTTGCACTAATGGACTATCCCAATCAACTCAGAATTCGGGAATCCGTTTACATGATTGCTACTGAATACGGTGTTGCCAATCTAAAATGGAAAACGTTAAGGGAAAGAGCGCAGGCAATGATAGACATTGCACATCCGGATGATCGTCAATTGCTTATGGAGCAGGCAAAAAAGGGGAAATTACTATACTCCAATCAGATTTTTATCAGTAATTCGGCACACCTTTATCCAACCCATATTGCTTGTAATACCACATTTAAAGGTGGCGTCCCCATACGGTTCAGGGCGATCAAACCATCTGACGAAGGCCAGATGCGCCGTTTTTTCTATCGATTTTCCGATGAAGCAAAGTTTTATCGGTTCTTTTATTCCGTCAAAACCATGGACCATGATAAGATGCAGGAATATATTAATGTTGATTACAACAAAGAAATGTCCATTGTCGGGTTAAGCGGTAAGCCGGGAGATCAAACCATTGTCGCCGAAGCAAGGTTTGTAATGGATGACCGCTCCTATTACGGAGAGGTAGCCTTTTTAATCGACGATTCTTTTCAAGGAATAGGAATTGGCAGCTATATGCTGGACCTTTTGATACAATTGGCGAAAGAGCAAGGACTTATGGGACTGACAGCTGAAGTATTGTCTGATAACCTTCCCATGAAAAAGGTATTTGAAAAGGCAAATTATCCAATGGAGGCTCAATTGGAAAACGGTGTCTATGTTCTGACCATGCATTTTAATGACCAAACAAATTGAAACATTACCTTTGTAAAAAAAATGACTTTAGGCCGGCACCATATTTATCGTAACACTATGATTTGTATACATTTTAGAAAGGGAATCAATGAATATTACACAAACCTTAAAAGATGAACATGTTCTGATTTTAAAGGGATTAAAATTCTTAAGGATTGCCAGGGATAAAATAGAATCAAATCAGCATCCTTCCAAATTATTTTTCCAGAAAGCGGTTCTTTTTTTTCGAAATTACGCAGATAAATATCATCACTATAAAGAAGAGTTTCTCATGTTCGGATTCCTTGCCCAAAAAAAGGAAGGCCAGCTGGATCTTGAAATAGGATCACTTCGCCATCAACATGAAAGGGGTCGACAATTTTTAACAAGGCTTGAAAAATCCATAAATGGTTATGAAATGAAAAATGAGATAGCTATAACCAGTCTTTTAGAAAACCTGGCTTCTTTTATATCTGTCCTACGCAGACATATATTCAGGGAAGATCATCTGTTTTTCCCCATGGTGGAACACGAGTTATCTCTTGATGAGAAAACCTTTCTTTTAACTCAGTTTGATTTTGAAGAAAAAAAATTAAACTCAAATAATCCCATTGAAGATAATCTGGAACTGCTAAAAGAAATGGAAAAATTGATTGGCGTGGCCAATGAATAATTATTTGCAAATAGGCCATGCATAGATGACGAAAAAAAAAATAAATTGCTGGGAATATCATGGTTGCGGCCGCGAACCCGGTGGGAAAAAAGCTAAAACTTCCGGCATTTGCCCAGCAGCAATTGACAAGACCTATGACGGGATCAACTCGGGTAAATGTGCCGGCCGATTTTGCTGGGCAATAGGGGACACCTTTTGCGAAGGGAAAAAACAAGGAACTTATGCCGAAAAACGATCCGCCTGCCAGGATTGTGATTTTTTTAATACCGTTCTTGCTGAAGAAGGCACATTGAATCTTAGAACCAAATTCCTAAGATTTATGCCACCCCATACCCGACATTCTATCCTCAATAACCTGGATTTAAAAATAATTAAAAAATCTCAACGGTTTATTTCACAGGGGGATGAGACAGATGAGGCGTATATCATCAAAAGAGGGTCATGCATTATAGTTGTTGAAAAAAATGGAACCCTTCACCCCGTAGATCACAGGGGGGAAGGAGACATTTTGAATATGTCTGCTTTGTTTACAGGGGAGCCTGTCAATTCACATATCGAAGCTGAGACAGATATGGAACTGTGGGTATTAAAAAAGTCAATTTTTGAAAAATTACAGAAAAATGATCCGGATTTGTGGGATTTTCTAACGGAAATTGTTGCAGACAGGTTTGATTCTCAAAGACCTATTTCTGAGAGAACCATTGGACGATATGTTGCAACAGATATTATTGGCAGAGGCGGATATTCAATTGTTTATAAAGGGTTTGACTCGCACAGTAACAAGCCTGTGGCCATTAAAATGCTAAGACATAATATGTTCGCGGATTCTGATTTTTTGGACAAATTTCGCAATGAAGCAAAAATAGTTGCAAGCTTTCATCATGAAAATATTATAATAGTATTTGACATAAGCGAGCGTTTTCAAACGGCATTTATAATTATGGAATATTTAGATGGAGAGTCTGTCCAGGCAATGATGAATAGGAAAAAGAAAATTGCATACAAAGATGCGACAAATTTTCTGATTCAAGCCTGTAAGGCAATTGACTATGCATATAAACAAGGTGTACTGCACAAGGACATCAACCCTGAAAACCTAATGGTCATTGATCAAAACCGAATAAAACTTCTTGATTTTGGTCTGGCAAGCTTTGTTCATGAAGAAGATGATCTTCTTGACGGTACGTTTTCATATCTTGCACCTGAAATCTTAAAAGGAGAAAGTGCAAGCCTGAAGAGCGAAATCTATTCATTGGGAATTACGGGTTTTGAAATGATTGTGGGCAAAAGGCCATACCCTGAAACAAATCCGGCAATTTTTGCAAAAATGCGTTGCGAGAAAGAGATTCCCAGCCCACAGGAGATTCTGCCCGGTCTTCCCGATTCTTTGCAAAGATTTATAGTCAAGGCCTGCCGTATAAATCCGGATGAAAGATATGCTGATATGGGGCAAGCGATAAGTGATCTTAGCCGAGCAGTAAAAAAAAACGAACTTAAGCCGGCCAAAAAAATAAATTGCTGGGAATTTATGAAGTGCTGCCGTGGCCCGAACGATGCTGAGGGTGAAAATTCTCACATTTGTCCTGCCACACTTAATTCTTCCCTTAATGGACTTAATGAAGGAGAAAAATCAGGAAGGGCCTGCTGGCTTGTTGCAGGAACTTTTTGTGACGAAAAAATATCCGGCACCTATGCAGAAAAAATTCAATCATGCAGGCATTGCGCCTTTTATAAAGAAGTAAACAAAATATCCCGACAAACACGACTGAGCATTGAAAATGTGGATATCTTTGGTCTCACTCATTTGGGACTGCTCAGAAAAACCAATGAGGACCGGTATCTTTTTCGTCAAATGAAAGACAAGTCTTTGCTTTTGGCAGTTGCAGACGGTTTAGGGGGTGATGTATCAAGTGATTTTGCAGCTGAAATTGCCATGGGCAAGCTGGCTGGTTTACAAAGAGTGACAAATGGAAAGGAAAAACAGGAATTAAAACAGATAGTCCTGGATATGGATAATATTATCTTCAATAAAGCCAAAGAGGCTCTTGAACTGGAAGCCATGGCAACTACGCTTGTCTGTGCCATTCTTAAAAAAGATCATATCCACTGGGTGAATGTGGGTGATTCTCGTTTATATCTTTTAAGGAATAAAGAACTGGTACAAGTCACTGAAGACCAAACCCTTGCAAAATTTTTGATCGAAGAAGGAGAGCTTGAAGCAGAAAAGGCAAAAGACCATTATTCCTATGATCTTCTGGATCAATGTATTGGATATGGTGAGTGCGAACCACAAACAGCTAAATTTAAAGTCCGAAAAAATGATTTATTGATATTATCAACGGATGGGCTTCACAAGATGGTATCAAAAAAAATATTCCTGTCCATAGTAAATGCCCAGACGTCCATAGAGGACAAAACAAAGGCATTAACTAAGGCTGCCCTGGATTCAGGCGGTAAAGATAACATTACCATTGTTTTAGCGAAAATTAATCAAACCCTGAAATAATTCATCTTTATCTGCTGGTTATTGTGTTGGTTTGCTTAAATGAAAACATACTACTGTCCTTTGGCAGTAAATTATAACCCAATTATAAATATGGAAAGGAGACACCATGACGGATCAAGCCTGGAAAACAGCTTTCTGGCCCGAGGGAGTTGCACACACTATAACAGATTACAATTTCCCCATTTTCAAATTCCTGGACGACTCAGCAAAAAACTTTCCTGACAATGTGTTTACAATTTTTAATGGGGCTTTTAAAACCTTTGCACAGGTCAATGATACTGCGAACAGGATAGCTAATTTTCTTGCATCAAAAAAAATTGGCAAAGGGGATAAGGTGGCGATCTTTCTTCCCAACCTGCCCCAATTCCCTGAAATCCTCTTCGGCATTCTCAAGGCCGGGGCAGTGGCTGTTAACTGCAACCCGGTTTACACTCCGGCAGAGTTGAATCTCCAGCTCAAGGATTCAGAATCAAAAATGGTCTTCTGCATGGACCATGCTATATTTTACCCCAACACGGTAAAAGCCATAAAAGACACCCAGGTTGAAACTGTTGTCGTCTGCAACATCAAAAGCTATCTGCCAAAATTTAAAGCCTTTTTAGGAGGGCTTCTTGGAAAAATCCCCAAGGCAGACAGGCATGAGCCGGGCCATGTCATGTTTGATGATATTGTGGCAGGCTTTAAGCCTTTTGCACCCCATGTAGTCATTGACCCTGAAAATGATACTGCAGTCATGCTCTATACGGGCGGCACCACAGGCGTACCTAAAGGGGCAGAGCTGACCCATACCAATTTCACTTATGATGTAATGGCTGGATTAGAATATATCCGTATCTCCCAGGAAAAAGGAAAACCACCGGAAAAAATAGTTATGGGAGGCTTTCACACCTATCTTGGAGTTCTGCCCTGGTACCACAGCTTCGGTATTACAGTGGCCCTGCTCTCTGCAGCCATGTCAGGCAGCAGCTTAATCTGTATCCCTGACCCCAGGGCCGGAAACCCACCCTTTACAGAGGTCCTCAAAGCGGTCCAGAAATATAAACCCACTATTATGCCGGCCGTACCCACTATTTTTGTGGCCTTTACCAATCATGCCCTGCTCAACAATTATGATCTTTCCTCCATCATGGGATGTTTTTCAGGTGGGGCTCCCCTGCCTCCGGACGTCTGCCGCCAGTTTGAAGAAAAAACAGGGGCTATTATCTTTGAAGGATACGGGTTGACTGAAACAGCTCCCGTGGCCAGTGTCAACCCCACAAACAGAGAAGCAAGAAAGATAGGGTCCATTGGCTTTCCTTTGCCCGGCACTGATATCAAAATCCTGGATTTAATAGATCCAGCAAAAGAACTGCAAAAGGGAGAAGACGGAGAGATTGCCATCTGCGGTCCACAGGTCATGAAAGGATATTGGAAAAGACCCGATGCCAATGAAGAAGTATTTACCTATATCGACGGCAACCGATATTTTCTAACGGGTGACATCGGCCACATTGATGATGATGGCTATATCCTGATCACGGACCGGAAAAAAGACATGATCATTGTGGGCGGATTCAATGTCTATCCAAGAGAGGTGGAAGACATTCTCTACACCCATCCCAAGGTTGAACTATGCGCCGTAATCGGCATCCCCGATGAAAAAAGCGGTGAAAAGGTCAAGGCATTCCTCAAACTCAAACAGGGAGAGACCTCAAGCCAGGATGAAATCATGGACTTTTGCAGGGAGAACATGGCCGGCTATAAACGCCCCAGGTCTGTTGAATTCAGGGACGAAATCCCCGTATCAAATATCGGCAAGGTTTTGCGCCGTGTCTTGCGGGATGAGGAAATAGCAATCTGAGTTTTTTAAAAATATAATTATGGCAAAAAATAAGCTTCACAAATACGAACGAGTCCAACATCTTCCCAATGTGACCTTTTCCGTGTTGGGCGAGTCAGGATTGCCCAGCACATACCCTTGGTACGACAAACGCTACAACGGTATGGAAAAGATTCTCGAACTGGGTTGCGGCAAAGGAGAATATAGTCTTGCATTAGCAACTGCCAATCCTTCCAAACTTTGCGTGGGGATCGACTTTAAGAGCCATCGCATTTGTGTCGGAGCAGAAAAAGCAATTGCCAAAGGCCTTGAAAATGTCCTTTTTTTTTGCGTGCGGATTGAGCGTATCAAAGAGTTTTTTGTAGAACACTCGATACACGAAATCTGGCTTACCTTTCCTGACCCGCACCCGAAAAACCGGACAATTAAATCCCGGTTATCTGCCTTATCGTTTTTAGACGCATATGCGCATTTGCTCATTCCAGGCGGAATGGTTCATTTAAAGACTGACAGTGAACCTTTCTACAACTTCACCTTAGAATCCGTCCAGAAATGGGGAGGGCACGTGGTATCTAAGTCAGATAATATTCATGGAACAGATTGTAACAGACATGGGACCCGTGATATAGTTTCAACTTTTGAGAATACTGCTCTGTCTAAGGGACGGACCATCAAATACTTGGCATTCACTCTAAATTGACAAAATGAAACCCTTGTCCATAACCTTTAATAAAAAATTAAATAGTGATTTTATAAAAACAATAACAAGGAAATATTTATGCAAATTCAACAAATACGAAATTCGACTTTAAAAATAACTTATTCTGGCCAGAAGATATTAACTGATCCAATGTTATCCCCCAAACATGCCATTGAATCATTTGTTGGAAAGTCTGCTAATCCAATAATCGATTTACCATTCCCTGCCAAAGATTTAATCAAAGACATTGATATGGTCCTTATCTCACATTTGCATTTGGATCATTTTGATAAAGTCGCTCAAGATTTACTGCCTAAGCAAATGCCTATATTTTGCCAACCATGTGATGAAAAAAAACTAAAAGAATTTAGTTTTGAATCTGTTACTCCTATCATTAACTCGGCAAAGTGGAAAAATATTAAAATGACTCGAACTTGTGGTCACCATGGAACAGGTGATTGGGGAAAACGAATGGGAAATGTTTCAGGATTTATTTTCAAGGCTGAAAATGAACCGATAGTATACTGGGCAGGGGATACAATATGGTGCGATATAGTTAAAAAGACTATTAACGAATTTCAACCCGAAATTATAATTACTCATTCTTGTGGCGCTAAATTTCCAGACAGTGATCCCATAATTATGGATGCCGTTCAAACCATTGAAGTATGCAAGGCAGCGCCAAACGCAATAGTAATCGCAACACACATGGAAGCCTTGGATCACGCTACTATATCTCGTACCGACCTTCGGGCCTTTGCTGAAAATTCGGCAATTAAAACAAATCAACTTCGCATTCCAGCTGACGGCGAGGTCTTAAGTTTTGATTGATGAAATAACTTGTTCTTTGATAAGCCCTTAAGCTAAATCTCAAATAATAAATTTAATAGTGTCTGGATTTATTATGGATTTTAAAATAAGGTGTCATATTACAATATCAAGAACCAATTGAAAGCTTGGCGATTTTTTTTGCTGTCAATTTGATGTTGCTGGCAGTTTGATATTGCTACCAATGGGAAAAAAGGAAAAAACTGAGTTCAGAAAAAAGACCTGACCCTGGAGAAATGATGAAAATACGAAAACCAACCCAAGAAATGCACAGCAAGGTATCCGGCTTTTTAAACTCAGCCTTTCCAAAAAGTAAAACCGAGGCCAGACTGGTGGAGCAATTCCATGATAATGACACTCCCATCCATGAGTGGGTCTGCATCCATATCAAAAAGGTAATTGCATATATCGCATTCTCAAATGCTTACAATGGCGACCAGGTCTGCGGTCTTCACCTGGCTCCCCTTGCCGTGGCACCAAAGTTTCAACACCAGGGTATTGGCTCCCAGCTGCTTAAGTTTGCACTGCGCCAGGAATCCATTAAAAAAAGCCCTCTCTTTGTTCTGGGTGAACCCAAGTTTTACCGACGATTCGGGTTTGAATCCTGCACTTTACCCATCTGCTCCTTTGACAAGAACAATAGACACTTTTCAGCTATTCGTAACACAACCACAACCCGGTTCATTATTGGTTATGAACCGGAGTTTGGTCCAGGCCTATGAAAGAGAATCATTAAAATGAGCCGTACAAGGCAAATACTTATTTCCCTTCTTCTATTTTTCACCCTGATTTTTCTGGGGTGCATAGGATATATGATACTAGAAGACTGGCCTTTCTTAGATTCCTTGTATATGACAATTATTACCATTGCCACAGTGGGATACAGTGAAGTACACACAGTCAGTACACAAGGCCGTATTTTTACCCTGTTGCTTATTCTCCTTGGAGGAGGATTTTTTCTCTATTTAATGAGTGACATCATCAAGTTCCTTGTAGAAGGGCGCATAAGAAGTGTTTTAGGGAGGTACAAATTGGACAGTCAGATAAAAAAAATTAAAGGACATTTCATTGTTTGCGGGTACGGCAGAATCGGCAGGCTTCTGACTCGATATCTTGTCCAGAAATATATTGATGTGGTGGTAATAGAAAAAGATGATACCTGCATTAAACGCATGAATGATGATGGTGTCCTATATCTTGTGGGTGAGGCAGGTAATGAAGATATGCTGATTAGAGCAGGAATTGAAAATGCCAAGGGTATAATTGCAGTTACTGCCACTGATGCGGAAAATGTATTTTTGATCTTAATTGCCAAGCAATTAAATCCTAAGGTTTTTGTTGTGGCAAGGGCTAGCAAGGATTCATCAAAAAAAACCTTGCAGGCCGCAGGTGCAGACAAGGTCATATCTCCATATGAAATCGGTGCAAGACGTATGGCCCATGCTATTCTTCGCCCAACTGTAATTAAATTTCTTGAAACAGCATTTTTTTCCGATGATGAAACTGATATCCAGATTGAGGAGATCCTTGTAAAGCCAAAATCTATACTGGCCGGTGTTCATCTTATAGACTCTGGGATACGAAAAAACCTGAACCTTATTATTCTTGCAATAAAAACAAAACAGGATAATATGATTTTTAACCCTAAAGCAGATACAAAAATTGAACCGGGAGATACAATGGTTGCAGTGGGGAGTGCAAAAAGCCTTGTACAGCTTGAGCTAATGCTGCATGGCTGACCTCATGTTTTGTGAACTTCATTTTTGATGCATTGAGGCAAAAGTAAATTTTTGACAAAGTATGCAACCCATGGAGGCAAAACCATGAACGGAAAACAAAGAATCATTACTGCCCTTGAATTGAAGGAACCCGATTGTGTACCTTTGTATATCCACGGTATTAACGAAATCCCCATTATCGGGATAGGAAAACACTTAACTGATAATCTGCCTGAACCGCAGGATTTCAGGCTCATGAATGCAAATGATCAACTCAAGCTTGTTGATACCCTTTTTTTGATCCATGAAGTTTTTGACATTGACGGTATTACAACATTTGAAATCGGTCATGAAACACGAGTGGATGATCTCCATGTAAAAGATGGGTTTGGTGTTGTCTATAAGTTGTCAAAACATGGCATTCCCGTACCTGTGGGTCACCCCATAAAAACATTTGATGAATTAAAAACATTCAAGCTTCCTGTACCACGAGTAGAGGACCTGGGACTTCTAAATCTTGCCATTGACAGATTTAAAGGACAAAAGGCAAGCTTCTGGCTAATGCGGGGAATTTTTGTTCGTTCCTGGCGCTTAATCGGCATGACAAATCTTATGATTAATATGATTGACAATCCTGAATTTGTCCATGCAATTGCACAGATGATGCTTAATTTCAATCTCACGCAGCTTGACCTGCTGGTTGAAGCCGGGCTTGATGTGCTTGTAATAGAAGATGATATTGCATCCACCAAGATGCCCTTGATATCTCCTGAACATTTTAAAACATTTGTAAATCACTATAACAGGCAGATCGTTGACGAGGCCCATAAAAAGGGCCTTAAGGTGGTAATGCATTCCGACGGCAACCTCTGGCCCCTTATGGACACCATTATTGAAACCGGTTATGATGGGATAAATCCTCTGGAACCCCAGGCCGGCATGGAATTAAAAAAAGTCAAAGAATACTGCGGCGACAAAATCTGCCTTCTGGGCAATATTGACTGTGTGGATACTCTGCCCGACGGCACACCCGATGAAGTTGAACAGGAAGTCATTAAGGCCATTTTTGACGGGGCAAAAGGAGGCGGCCTGATTCTATGTTCTTCAAACTCCCTGCATCCCGGGGTTAATCCTGAAAATTGTATCGCCATGTTTGAAGCTGCGCGCATCCACGGCCAATATAAAAAAGGTCTTAAATAATGACTAAAAAACAATCCTGGACTATTTTCTGGCTGCTGTTTGCCCTTTACATGTTTGATTACATGGATCGTATGATTATTGTATCTCTTTTTCCCTACCTGCAACGGGATATGGGCTTGAGCGATGCCCAGTGCGGCCTGCTTATGTCCAGTGTATACTGGTCCATTCTGATTTTTTCTTTTCCTGTTTCCATCCTTGTTGACCGCTGGAGTCGTACAAAAAGCATTTCCATTATGGCGGCATTCTGGAGCATAGCAACTTTAGCCTGTGCATTCACGAAAAATTTTGCCCAGCTTTTGATTACCAGAACAGCCATCGGCATTGGAGAAGCAGGATATGCCCCTGGTGGAACCGCTATGCTATCCGCCAATTTCCCAAAGGAAAAAAGAGCCAGAATACTGGGGTTCTGGAATGCATCTATTCCCCTTGGAAGTGCCCTTGGCATTGGAATAGGAGGATTTGTAGCCCATAACTTTGGCTGGCGACATGCCTTCGGGCTTGTGGCTGTTCCCGGCCTGATCATCGCCATAATATTTTATTTTGCCAAAGATTATAAAACTATCCAACTTACTAAAAAAGAAAAAACCGGCCAAGAAACAAAAATGCAATTTGCTGATATGGCAAGTCAATTTACTCATAATAAGACCCTGATTTTCAACAACCTGGCCTTTGCCTTGAACGTTTTTATAACCACGTCTCTTTTGACCTGGCTACCCACTTATTTTCATAGATTTGACAATCTTGCCATGGACAAGGCCAGTATGAAAGCCTCCTCCATCATGGTTCTTGCAATCATTGGCGCTCCTCTGGGCGGTTTTTTGTCAGATCTTTGGATGAAAAAACAAGAAAACGCCAGACTTTTGTTTCCGGCTATATCATCAATTCTTACGGGAATTCTACTTTATATTGCCTTTGCTTTTTTACAGGGGAGCCTTCAATATATTGTCCTGCTTTTCATCGGTATAACGGCAGTGGCTTTTGTTCCATCTGGAGTAGCCGTTACCCAGGATGTTGTGCACCCCGGACTTTGCGCCGTTTCTTTAAGCCTGAATATTATCATCCAGCATCTTTTAGGCTCAAGTCTTGCTCCCATTGTCATAGGAAAACTTTCCGACACATACGGTCTTGATAAAGCCCTTACAATCCTGCCCTTATTTGCTTTCCTTGCCGGCACCTTACTTTTTATCGGATCTTTTTATTATAAAAAAGACGTTTATGAAGGAGATTTCTAATGAAACATAAAGATGGATACTTCAACGGTGTTCGGGATGCAAATATCTATTATCAATCCTGGTTACCTGAAGGCGAGCCTAAAGCCATACTTGTAATTGTTCATGGATTGGCTGAGCACAGCGGACGATATATGAATGTTGTCAACCACCTTGTTCCATCTGGATATGCTGTCTATGGAATAGATCATATTGGACATGGAAAATCAGACGGTAAAAGAGGTTATGTGGAACGATTCGAAGATTACACAAAAGTGCTGAAGAACTATTTTAACATGATTGAAAAATTGCAGCCCGGCAAACCAATATTTTTGATCGGGCACAGTATGGGTGGGTTGATTAGTGCAGCCTACCTGCTTAATCACCAGGATGAGTTATCAGGGGCCATTCTTTCAGGGCCTGGCATTAAAATGTCTGATAATATATCGAAAGCCACCATTTTGGCAGCAAAGCTATTTTCCGTCCTAATGCCCAAGTTGGGAATAAAGCAATTGGATTCAAATGGCGTAAGTTCAGATCCAGCCGTGGTGGATGCTTATAACAATGATCCCCTAGTGTATACGGGTAAAGCCACTGCACGTCTGGGTGCAGAATTAATCAAAACAATGCAGCATGTAACACAACAAGCAGCAAAGATAAAATTGCCCATTATGATTGTGCAGGGAAGTGATGACAAATTAGTTGATCCTGGTGGTGCCCAATTCCTCTATGATTTAGTGGGTTCGAAAGATAAAACTATAAAAATTTATAATGGTTTTTACCATGAAGTATTTAATGAACCGGAACATGAGCAAGTATTGAACGATGTAAAAACATGGTTAACCACCCAGCTTGGGTCAGCATAAAGAGAACAAACTTATCATTTCAGGCACAGGCGGAAAACCGCCTGTGCCTGAAACCATTCTTTATCTTTAAAAACGATTATCGTCACCGCACCCATTTTCTGCCCACAACTACATAAACAATTACAGAACTCAAAATCAGATATCCAAACATCTGTGCATTTTTTGTTTTAAAAATAAAAGAAAGCGTAAGGATAACTGCAGCGCTGATTACAAAAAATACGGGTTTAGGGATCTGCTTTAAGATCACCCGTCCAAAATGAACAAACCGGATATGAGTCACCATTAAGACAACTGAGAGACCAGTAAGGCTCCACAAAATTACCGGAGGTGCAACAAGAGATGCACCAAGCACGATCAAAGCTCCTGCAGGACTTGGAAGTCCATTGAATATACCTTCAGGCAGGTCAGTGCGAATTTTATCCATGGCAATAAACCTGTATAGGCGAAAAGCAACCCCAAGAACAAAGATAATACCGACAACCCAGGCAAATGTTCCTCCTTTTTGCACAACCACATAGGCCGGCGCCAGTCCAAAGCTGACAAAATCAGCAATATCATCCAGATAAGGCCCATATTTGGTTCCACCATGTTTTAGAGCCATACGACCATCAAACAGGTCAAACAATTGTCCGACTATGATGATACAAATGGCCCAGGCAAAATAATGGTTATGGGTCAGGACAAGGCTTGTCACACCACAACAAAAATTAAGGCCGGAAAGGATATCTGCATAGAGCCGGTTGGGGATAAATTTAAAGACCACAGATGCGGCAGATAGTATGATACATGCCATGAGCACTTCATCGACTATGTTTATTAATCCCGGGTTTTTCTCCATCAATGCACATAAAATAACAAGGCCAAAACAGATCATGGCCTTTATTTTTCCAAAATTATTTGCAGCTCCTGAAAATCTGATCCAGGTCAAAATCTTCCGTGCAAAAAACTGACCCACAAATTCAATGACCACAAGAGTCCATATCAATTTTATAGATATCATTCCTGTATAGGCAAACCCAATCAATGGCGGTAAATAGGTTAATTTGTCACACATGGGATCAAGCCATTCTCCCCATTCAGACCCCAGATTGCATCCCCTTGCCACAACACCGTCTGCGCCATCAAGGATTGCGGCAAAGGTAAATATAAATATAGCAATGGCTTGATAAGGGGTAAAAAAATAAAGAACAAATCCCAGGACAGCCATGGCTGTCCGCCAATAGCAAATTGCATTCGGATGCCAAAGCCACTGGTGTGACATGATATAATCCTGCATAGATTGCTTTTTAACAGCCTGGGAAAGCCATAAGAAAAAAGCAACTCCAATAACAGCAGAAAAAACAATTACCAAAAATCTTTCCATTTTATCGTCTCAATTGATTAAATAATTTATTTTTCTTTTTCAGCGTCCTGGACAATTTTACGCAATTTTTCCTTTACCCCTGGAGGTAATGGCGCAGGCTTATGATTCTCCAATATGTTTTGTGCCTCTATTATTGCTTTCTCATACATGGTTTTAGATCCATCCGCCATCCATCGATCGATGCCCTTACGATTGATGATTTTCGGCTGTGACTGAATTCGCATGTGTTTAAAGGTGGCGGGATGACTTAAAAAATCTTTAAAAGGCCCCACATCCTTTGTGACATCCACTGCCAGAGTTTCATCGTTCACGGGGATTCCACCCAGGACATATCGAATCATTTTTGCGAACTCATTATCTATAACCAATTGACCAAAATCAAATGTCATGCCGGACTCTACCATACCCAAGCCGTAAATGAGGTTGGCACCTGCCAACGCCGGTAACAAGGCTGTAAGGGTTTTTTCATGGCCAGTCTGGACATCGGATATTTTGCTGTCAGCCTAGCCACCGGCGACAAAACTCGGTAAGGCATAGTATCGTGCCAGCCTTGCCACAGCCCCGCTGATCATAGCACATTCAGGAGATCCCACAGAAGCGCTTGCCAATCTCAAGTCCATTGCCGTGGTGGAGCTTCCATAAATAACCTTGGCTCCTTTACAGGTCAACTGACTTAATACGATCCCGGACAATACTTCTGCATTGTGATTGACCAGGGTTCCGGCAAGTGTAACAGGAGATGATCCGCCGGCCATGGCCATTGACAAAATATTAACGGCCATACCTGAACGGGCAGCACCCATAATCACCTCACAGGTATCTTTCACAAGCTTTAAGGGACTGACCGGGCATGTAATAAATGTGACCAGAGGACGTTCCAAAAGCTTTTCGTGGCTTCCGGCAATGGCCGCGGCCATTTCAACAATTTTGCCCAGCTGAAATCCATCAAAGGGGCCAAGAAACAGATGCTTGCTGGTATTGTTAAAACTTGCTTCTGCATTATGCAATTGGCCCACTGCCTGGGGCACTTCATGAGCTCCTATAGCCCTCTCATAAACATCGATTTCATCCATGGCATCGGCCAGCTTTGCAGCATTGCCTACATCCTTTTTAGAGGGTACCCGCAGTTCACCTGTGTAAGGATCTCTTACTTTGACGCCTTCACCAAAGGTGGTAAAGCCGACTCTATTGCTTTCAAGCATGACATCATTTTCAGGGGTCCTGCCGGCTAAAAACAACTTGGACGGGGCAGAGGCTATGGCCTCTTCAACCATAAACTGCTGAAGTTTAACGACTTTAGTATTCTGATCAACCTTTGCACCGCCATTTTGAAAAAGTTCAATGGCTTCAGGATCTTCAACAAACACCCCCGTATTTTCAAGGACTTCCAGGGTGGCCAGATGAATCTCTTCAAGCTCATCATTGGAGAAAAGGCTAATACCGAATCCACCGCTAAGAGCCTTTCCGGAATGACTATTCCGTTTCAATAGTTACCTCCTTTGTATTAATAGTTTAAATCAATGGGATTCCATGGCAAAATCAAATTAATGTTTAAGCACATGACGAGGTATATACTTTATTTCAACGCAATCACCATCTGATAAAATGTTAGAGTTGTCAATGTAATTTCGCAAAACATATGCTGCATCCAAATTAAAATATAACTTGATGATATTTGATTTAAGACCTATAAAATGGATATATTTATATTCTAAATGGAAACATATTGAAGTCAATGAATAGATTTAAACTCTTTTTGTGGTTGTTTTTAATTTTGATTATTCTTTCAGGCTGTTCCACCCGACCGCCTAAGCATATCAATAATGCCTGCCGTATTTTTGATGAAAAATCAAAGTGGTATAAAGCCTCGTATAAATCTTATAAAAAGTGGGGGGTTCCTGTGCATGTTCAATTGGCAATAATGCATCAGGAATCACGTTTTGTACATGATGCAAAACCTCCCAGACGAACATTATTATGGTTTATTCCCTGGACTCGTCCCAGTGATGCATTTGGTTATGCCCAGGTAAAAGACAGTACCTGGGATTGGTATAAAAATAAAACCGGCAATTGGTTTGCCGATCGTGACGATTATAAAGATGCAGTAGATTTTATCGGCTGGTATGGAAATGTCTCCTATAAAATGCTGAAAATTTCTAAATGGGATGCTTATGCACAATATCTTGCCTATCATGAAGGACATGGCGGATATAAGCGTAAGACCTACCTTAAAAAAAAGTGGTTGATGCGGGTGGCTAAAAAAGTAAAAGCCAATGCAAGCCGTTATGCACAGCAATTAAAACAATGTAAAAATTAAACAAAAGCATAAATAAGGAATGCTCCGAATCCCATCGCTACCACTCCTCCAATACGTCCAAGAGACTTTGGTAAAGACAAAGCCCACGACATTAGACGAACAAAATTGCGCCGCCCCAGTAATGCCATAATTATGGCAGCGGCTATAGAGAGCCAGCCAATAATTTCAATCGCAAAGACAAATTTTGATTCATGGCTTTGGTAAATCAATAAAAAACCAAGAACAATTCTAACACCAACAGCCAAAATATGCAGGTATAAATTATCCGCATTTTTTCGAATAAATTCAAATATAAGATCTGGATTGATTACAATTACTATTCCGACCAAAAGGGTCAAAGCACCAAATAATATTATCAATAAGGTCATAATAGCTGATTCTCCAGATATTTTACAATTTAATCAAGACAGATTTACATTACATCGAAAACTTTTATAATGCAAAAGAAAGCGTCGCCTTGACCAGAATCTGTTTTCATTGGAATTATCGTTTCCAATAGTTTTGTACCCTGAAGAATTTTGGCCCCTGGATAAGTCTGAGCAGGAATAATAATATTTGAGACGATTCTACAGGCTTAGTCATGTTTAATATCTTATCAAACATGACTTATCCTTGTGTCCACTTTTTTAGGAAAGGATCAGTTTGAGAATAGAAAAAATTGTCACCTTTGCTACAGCATATTATATTAAAAAATGTTCTGCTATTTACAGCAATAGAAAATTCAGGTTAAACTCATAGTTAATTTTAATTTTAAATTTGGTGATTATGATGGATAAAAATGGTGAAGACCAATTTAAATTTTCAGGCGAACTGCTTCGTAAAATTTTCAATTCTTTATCAGCTCATATTGCCATTATTGATGAGGATGGTTTTATTCTTGAGACAAACCAAGCATGGAAAAAATTTTCCTTTGCAAATGGTCTGTCTGATAATTTCAATTTTAATCAGATGAACTATTTGAGTGTCTGTGAAGCAACAAGTGGTGAGGATATCAAAGATGCCCGGGCTGTTGCCCTTGGTATTAGGCAGGTTATCAAACACGAAATTGATGAGTTCTTATATGATTATCCATGCCATTCTCCTGATAGCCCCAGGTGGTTTTATATGCGAGTTGTTTTAATGGCAGAAGATGGCCCCTTGAAAATCATTATTTCCCATGAAGATGTTACCCAGTTAAAATTAGCTGAGGAAGCCTTGAAAGAAAATCAGAAACTGCTTGAAGATAAAAACCAAAGCCTGAATGAATCCAATATTGCTTTAAAAGTTTTAATTCGCCAGAGAGAAGATGATAAAGCTGAAATGGAAAAGAGATTTCTATCCAATGTAAAAACGCTTATCCTACCGTATATAGACAAACTGAGGCAGGGTCGTCTAAATGAGAAAGATAGAACACTGGTCAATATCCTTGATGAACATTTACATGAGATTATTTCTCCTTTGATGCAAAATTTAAACAACGCAGGTATCATGCTTACACCCCAGGAAATTCAAGTTGCTTCGCTGGTCAAGGATGGAAAGACCACATCTGAAATCGCTGATATTTTGTTTATTTCAGAAGCGACTATCAGTTTTCATAGAAAAAATCTGCGTAACAAGTTAGGCTTGAAAAACAGGCCGGCTAATCTTCGATCCTTTCTCTTATCCATGTCATAGACTTAATGATAGGTTTTACCCATTATTAAACCCACAATCCTTTCTTATTGTTAAATCGGAATACGGTCATACATTATACTTAAGTCAAAAGAAAAAGGCAGAGACTTAAGGAAAAAGGCTAAAATTAAAAAAAATATATGAGGTGATAAAATGACTGAAAAATTAGAAGATTACGTAGAAAGTAACAAAGAAAATAGTGAAGGCCACGTAGATACACGACATAACAATTTCGAATGTGAAAATCCTGATAAAAATCTTGGATGCGACCCAGGAATAGACGTAGCGGGATAGGCAAATCTTAGCAAAGCAGAGCCTCTTTGAGGCTCTGCCTCATTTTCCATCACAAAACAATTCTTTCATCAGTTTTAAAACAGCAACTTCCTTTGCTTTTGCTTCCACTTCAACCGTTATTTTCATAGACATCCAATTTCGGGGAAAATCATTTACAGCAATAAAATCATGATGTTTTCTCATATCTGGAGATTTCCATCCATTTATCGGAGACGATATATGAAAAAGCGGTTCTCTATTCCAGGTATCAGCTGATAAATCTGTTGCATCTTTAATCGACAGATTGTCTTTAAGACATCGGTGGTGATGTACATCATAAACCAAAGGGATTTCCATGTCCCTGCAAACCGGAAAAAGATCTTCTGGTGAATAGCTTTTGTCATCATTTTCCAATGTCAGGCGTTTTCTAACTGGATCAGGTAGACTGTCAATTACTTTTCGCAGACGGCTCAGGGCAGATGGTTTGTCATTATAAACACCTCCGGCATGAATGTTGATCACATCGGCATTTACCCATTGTGAGACTTCTGCCTGATATTCTAAATCTGCTTTGGACCGTTTTACTACATCTGGATGAACAGAAGATAAAACAATAAATTGATCTGGATGAAAAGTGGTTCGTATATCATGTTCTAAGCTAAACTTGCCGCAAGCCATAAAATTCTTAATAATCTGATCTGCCTTTGGTAAATCCCTCACATTGTATCCCTGTTGAGGATGTGTCTTTAATGGTAGAATCTGGCTGTTGATCCTGAAGCTGCCAATGTGATGTTGATGGCAAAAGGCAAGTGCCTTCAATAAAGTTTTGGCGTTGGACAAACATATTTTTGACAATCGATTTTTTTGTTCTTCTACAGGAAACTGTGAAAGATACTTAGCCGTTGTCGTTCTGAATTTTATGGGTTGTTCTTTGAATATACAGCACAACCCAAACCGTATAGCCTCCTTCGTCATGGATGAACCTTTATTTTTACACCATTTTGGAATTGAGTTACCACAAAAAAAGTGTCTATTCGAACACAGATCAATATTGATTTCCTATTATTAAATGATTTGTCTGAAATTAACTCTTCAGAGTGCATTCTTTCGTTAGTTTGGGCGTGAATCTTTCCGGATGGCTCACAAATTTTAACCCGGATGCCTTTACTATGCCTTTGAGCATACTGGTAAATACATATTGGTGAAACGGATAGAGCACATACCAATAGAGGATACCCATTAATCCTTTGGGCAGAAATCGGGACAACAGCACAATTTCGCATCGAGCATTCCCCAGATCATTGATATTGACCTCCAGCAATGCTTCTCCTGGTGTTTTCATCTCCGCTAATAATAGCAGCTTTGAAGGTGTTTCCAAATTTATAACCCGCCAAAAATCAAGAGCATCCCCTACTTGAAGCTTTTCTTTTGAACGCCTGCCACGCGACAAACCAACCCCACCGGTAAGCACATCAATAACACCACGCATCTTCCACAAAAAATCTGCACCATAATAACCGGTATCTCCACCAAGCTTTACAACAGATGCCCATAAATCACTATCTGTTCCTTCTATGGTCGCTCGGTACCCGCATTTAAGAATGGTCCCACCTGAGTATGACGAATCTCCCAAATGGGCCCATTCCGGATATGTAATTTCTCCGGCATCTGTCCAACACGTATCGACCTGTTCTTGTTGAATCCGGTCAAGCGCTCTGGCAATTGCCTCTTTGCAGCTGATTAATTTCTGAGGAATTATTTGGGTAATCCGATTTTCCGTACATATGGTGGGAAGACTCAACCCTTCGGTTAATGGTTGCGCAATGGCGGCGGGAACCGGTGTCACGAGATGAATCCATGGAGACGACAATCTTGGTGTTAGTATGGGAACCGGTATCATGAAAGGTGAAGGTAACCCAACTTCTTTGGTAAAAATTTGAAAAAGATCCCGATATGCCACAACATCCGGACCGCCGATATCAAATGTTTTCCCCTTTGTTTCAGGGTACTCCATGCAACCCTTAAGATAGCCCAATACATTTGTAATGGAAATAGGTTGCGTCGGCATACTGACCCATTTCGGCGTGACCATGACCGGCAGCCGTTCGGCCAGGTATCTTAAAATTTCAAAGCCAGCGCTGCCTGATCCCAATATCATTGCGGCCCTTAGAACTGTTGCCTGTACTGGGCCGTCTAAAAAAATTTGTCCCACTTCATTTCTGGAAATTAAGTGTTTACTGATATTTTTATTCTGTGTGTCACCAAGACCGCCTAAATAGATCAGGTGGTCGGCATGTTCATCTCCAGCAGCTTTAACCATATTTTTCGCGCCAATCCGATCCGCATTCCGGTACTTCCCTTTTTGTGCAATCATTGAATGGACAAGATAATATATTGTCCCACATCCGTTTACAGCTTTTCGCAAAGAATCAACATCCAGAATATCACCCTTTACCAGTTCGACATTAGGATCTTGTCCCCATGGGCGACCGGCCATTTTTGCGATGGAACGCCCCATGGCCCTTACAGTGTAACCCGATGACAATAAAAGGGGAATCAAGCGGCCGGCAACATATCCTGTTGCTCCGGTTACCAAAACAGATTTTTGATTTTTATTATTCATCGCAGTTCCTTTTTTATCTGACATCATCAAAGATAAGTTAACAAGACAAAATTCAATAACGCATATGGATAAAAAAATAAGCTGTTCATCCATAAAAAGAGTGTCACTATAAGCTAAAACTTATATACTGGTCGGTATACTGTCAATGTGATTATTATAAGTCTTTGTTTTTGTAATGAATTAAGGAAAAAATTATGATCAGCCCTGGTTAAAAAAGCAAACATATTTAAATCCACACCCATTTGAGTTGAAATTGAGAAATTATTATTAAGCGTTAGAAAAAGATCAGAACCCAGATTAAAATAAGACCCCTTGCCAGAAGACTCAAACCAGTGGTCAAGGCACAGATGATAGATCCATGTTTGAGACCATAGATAGCTGTATATCGGGGCAGTGTCCGCCGAAGCCGTGTCACTGGTATCATCAAAAGCCCGCCTACCAATAGGGAAACAATTGCCTGATATGAGGTCACAGCTTGCTGATCCATCAGATTCGACATATAAGTGATTCCCACTGTAGGGCTGAAGATGTAGGTACTTATCGGACCAATTACAGCAGCAGGAAGATCAAGGATAGATGTCAATGGAGCAATCAATGCCTCAATCCATCCCAACAGACCAGAATTCATAAGGATTTGAATCAAAAAAGTGATCGTTGCCAGCAGTGTCATCATTCGGATATACATCTTTTTCCGGGTGAACCATGTATCTTCCAATAATTGTTTTAAGGATCTGGGAACACAATCTGCATCCAATGGATCACATTCCAGGTTGTCGAAAGCATCTTCAGATTGCACAGTCGGATGCAACCAGAGTAGGCCCCATAAAATAACAAATCCAATTTTAAGGATACCGGTCAACCAAAAGACTGCAATATAAATCATGCACAGCCGGAATCCTAATAGGGGTAGGACAATAGGCAGCTGAAATGTCAGCGTCTCTTTAAAATGAAAAGGAACCGTATTTAAAACCCCGGTCAACAAAAGTTCCCTGTCTGA
>Ga0307989_1000309_pt1 | contig 33506 bp, 25 predicted proteins | sample EllFjometagen185_FD_203164 | JGI IMG/M metagenome (GOLD analysis project Ga0307989, IMG submission 203164) | Marine microbial communities from Ellis Fjord, Antarctic Ocean - #185 | ecosystem: Environmental > Aquatic > Marine > Unclassified | place: Southern Ocean | collected 2014-10-08 | reverse complement strand
AACTGGATCTTGTCTTCTCGAAGTCGTTTCACCTCAGACGTCAACAGACCAATTCGTTCACTCAACGTTTGGGTTCGCAGTTTGGCTTCTTGTAGCTTTTCTCCTGCCAGTTTTTTCTTTGCGACCAAAATCTTACGTTCTTTCGCACTTTCTGTCGAACACAGATTGATTTTCATTCGCGACAATTCTGATTTGTCAATCGCCAAATCTCTGTCAACATTTGAGACACGACTTTCAAGGCCGAGTATTTGCATGTTCAGTTTTGACTTCTTTTGAGTTAGCATGAAGAGTTTTTCATCATGCTCTTGTTTTTGCGCCAGCTTTTCATCAACGTTTTCTTTGAGTAATTTTTTTAGAGATGACTTCAATGACGCAACATGTTTCTTCGATGTTAGCAAGTCGTCTTTTTTCTCAAGCATATTCTTTTCAGCATTCTTGGCGCTGATTATGTACTTACATTGAGGAAAAGTGTCACCGCAAGGTACATCGCTTAATTTTTTGACTGCGCGCTGATCTGCTCGAAGTTTTGATGATTTTGTTTCAATCTCGCCGGCGGCGACAAGAATGCCATGTTCAGAATCGACAATTGCCACTTTCTTCTTTTTGAGTTTTGCGAAATCAATGTCCTGGATTTTGATTTGCATGTCGGCAATGGTCGTATCAATAACCTCACGCTCGAGTATTGCAACGGTCTTCGTTTCTAAAAAACCGTCACGGGCTGCATTCGCCTCCTCAATTTTCTCAATCTGGTCATCAATTTCAGCCTGCACATACATTTCTGTTGTTTGTGAATCCAGTGCTGAATTTATGTTGTTTAGAATCCTTGTGATCTTACCTAGCGATTCAGACTCAGCGGCACGCTCAGCAGTTCTTGCTTTTACCTTTGCAGTCTTATCAACAATCCTTGCATCAAACTGTTGTTCCGGGGCCGATTTCAGCATTTTCTTTGCGACTGACAAATCCTGCTTAACTAATTCGAAGAGCGTGTCTAGGATGTCCAGCCTCAAAAACTTAGCCAAGATCGATTTTCTTGTTGCGGAACCTTGATCGACGAAGCGATTGATGTCACCTTGTGATGCCAATGTTGTCAAAAGGAAATCGTCTAATGTTCCAACTAGTCCACGAAGTGTCTTTTCTGTTTCTCTTCGTTGCTCCTCTGAAATGTCCTTCAGTGGTGTTCCCGTTTCATCAGATTCAAAAAGGTTCAGGTGTGTTACTGCGTGTGAATCTCCTTTTTTCGTCGTCTTTTTTACCGTCTGGCGCTCGACAATATAGTTTTTTCCCTTTTTTGAAATGAGGGCTTTCGCTGTACAATATCCTTTTCTCGCGTTGACGATGTGCATATTTTTCATTGCGCCGCGGTCTGTTCCATTGAACAGTGCATAAGTTGCTGCGCCACATAAAGATGACTTTCCTGATCGATTCTTGCCAAAAATGCCCGTAATTCCGCTTGCTGACTCAAAGTTTACAATGTTTCCTTCGCCGTACCCAAAAATATTATCGAACTCAAGACGTCGGAGTGACCAACGACCCGACATTGAATTGTCAGTTAGCCTTGCTGACTTCCAGATTCCAGAAAGCGTCTTTGCCATCTCATTTATGGTTTCGTCGTCTAGTTTTGCGTTGGCATAGAACTCGTTTATCAGATTGTTGACAGCCTCAAAACTATCTAGCTTTATGGTTTCATCCAGCAGTTCATCTGAAAGTTCCAGTGTTGCCGGATCAACCTCTCGCTTGAAGACAATCTCTGTTGGGCCTGAGACGCTCTTTATTGCTGCCCTGATTTGTGACATATCTGCTTGCGTCGCTGAACTGTGGATTTTGACTCGTACGTGTGATGATGAAGGATATTCTTCCATCTCCGATTGTAACATGTCTAAGTCATCGTTGTAATCCAGGGTCACAAATGGGTGTTCATGTTTGATTTTAACGTGATCCACATCGAAATCGTCTTTCGATCTGATGTCCCATGCTAGGAAACCCTTCCCAGGAGTCTCGGCATAATTTTGCTGAATTGTGCTGCCGCTAAACCTGATTCTACCTTCCTTGTCAAGAATTTGCTGCTTGTGAATATCACCGAGCATTACGAAATCATATCCCTCAAAAAACGTCAAGTTGACATCACTTTCAAGGGCCCAGGCTGCATCAGTTTCTGAATTGTGAACGACGCCGTGAAACGTCGCGATGTTGATCTTGCCCTCTTCAGGTTTCACATCAGGCCAACCAGCCTCATCAAAACACGAAAAAACACAAATATTGCACTCATCATTCATAGGATATGTGCCAGATTTTTTGTATAATTTGATTCTGGGATTGTCGATCGCAGCAAGGATCGGCGAGATTGCGTCCTCTCGATCAGGGTTCAGAATGAGACCGTCATGGTTTCCAAGGGTGACGTGAACCTCAGCGATCTCAGCCAAGCCATTGAACCACCACGTCAAGTTTGAAATTAGCTCCGGGGAGATGCCTTGAGTTTTTGAATGAACAATATCGCCGGCGATGAAAATAATATCTGGCTTAAGCTTACGAAGTTTTGCAAATGCATCCTCGAACGCTGTGCGGTATTCATCGTGCCTCGAAAGGCTTCTCCAATGAATGTCGGCCATGTGGCAAATTTTTGTCATAGTATCGAACCACTCTTGATTTTTGAAATCTTATGATTGAGAAGAGCAACAGGCGTCCATCGTTTTGTCATTGCCAAAATGTCACGGACATCGTTTTTCGTTCTGCTTCCAAGGTCATTACCCTTGATTGTTAGGTTATAAACTGAACAGCCGGCAAGAGATAGACGGCGACATACATCATGAATTCTGCTTTCTGCATCTTCATCAAATGCCACGATAACTGTACTTTCATGCTGCTTCAACCTCATAAATAAATTGCTACCAGATGCCAGAGAAGAGCCTAGCACTGGAACTGTATTCTCTGGACATTTCACGGCATCAAAGACACCCTCAACGAGAATGATTGGTTCGTCCCAATTAATATCGAACTCATTGAAAATAACTGTTCGTTTCGGGACGTCGGCGTTCTTGTATTTGAATTTTGTTTCATCGATACACCTCGCTGTGTAATAATTGAGTTGTCCCGAAGCTGTAAACGACGGGAAGATTGCCTTGCGGCGAAACTTGAACTCATTTGATACGCATATACGCCACCTATACATATCCATTTTCGTCAATCCCCTGGCCTTGAGGTACCTTTTTACGTCATTGGCATCGGGATCATTCTTTGCCGACATTAGTAAAACTGTATCCTCCGGCAGTTCCGGTGGCAGAATGATCTCTTCGGTGATCTGCTGGTCAGCATACGACCGGTCTTCGTGGAATAATTGCGCGCATCTGGGGGCATAATTTTTAGCGAACTTGCGGAACAAAAAGTTGATGTTTTTGCCAGAAGCACCGCATACCCAACAATGATACCAGCCGGTGGCGACTTCTATGTATAGCTTCTTCTTCGCTTTCCGGCCGTCTTTACAGCTTGGACAGGAAACGTGAAAGTTGACCTTCCCCGTCTCCATATAGCCCTGACCAAACGCAGCTTCAAATAAAGCAGTCTTTTTTGATATGTCTAAACCCACTATACATTTATATCACTTACGTCCGACATTTTCAAAACATCGGCGCCAAAACGAGCTACAACGTATGCATCAGCAATATCGAAACAGACAGCTTCATTACGCGTGACACCCTTATTCTTCCCACTTTTGAGTACTTTTGTGGGCCATGGGTATGAAATCATATCGGGTTGGAGCTTCACCCATTCAAAAACCTGTTCTTTTGTTTTGAGCTCGGCCTTTCTGTTAACGATAAACCCAACGGCTTTTCTTGTGGAGATGACGTTGGCAAGATGGAGGGGACAATCGAAAATGGAGCGAGCAAGATAACTAGCGATACCGTTGAATCGATTCAATTTCGCCAATGTTCCGGCGGAAGACATCCGGCTCCTAAATGCCTGGAGTGATTCCTCGACGACGATCACATCAATCTCGTGATCATACGCTACGTCTTGAAGGGCGACCCTCAGCATAACGGACTTCATATAAAGCCCCTTCACTTTTGTCATCGAAATGCCATCGGCAACAACAACCCGATCTTCCATTGGTAATGACGTGTCAATTACACAGACACCCACATTTGACGTTGAAACGTCCAATCCTAAAACTTTCATACATATATTATGACATAATTTTTAGTTCGCGTAAATCGTGTTCGGTTATGAATCGGTATTCGCTGATTCCTTCTGTTTCGCAGAATTTTCGTGATGCGATTGCTTTTTGTTGAAAGTTTCAATAGTCCATTCTTACTCTCACCACGTATCTATCCCCGTCTCGTTTGATTGCCGGTTGTGCGAAGTTGGCACGACCTACAACGTTTAGGTTCTCATCGTGGAACTGCATTCCGGTCAGGTACACAAACGACTTCGCTGTTTCGTTGGGGTAATCGCTAGGAATCATGTCCTGGTATGTCGGGTTCGACGATGAGTTGACGAAGCCCTTATCAACTGGGACATTGACTTCAAGGACATGGATATTTCGCTGGCCCTCGAATGAGATTTCCCATGCATCAGAACCAAACATGGGCAAATTCGGCGACTTGACAATGAGGATTCCTTCTTCATAAATCACGTTTCCGACAGACGCCCAGGTTGCATGTGAGCCCTCCGAATCAGCTCGGTACAGGTTACCATACCCGTCGTCCTTCAGGGTTATCTGGACCCTCCCGTTCGACCCAGTAACGGCCAAATCCTTTAACACGATCGATTTCGGTTTCAGTTGGTCACCGTAGAACATGTTTGATACATCAAAAAAGACAACCTCATTCGAACTCGGGTCCTTCGTTCGTTGAAGAATTGTTAGGATGTTGCCAGGAGCAATCGCAGGATCTTCTGGTGTTGGGCCAATGAGTGGTGCCATAAGAGATCCAGTTCCGAGAGTCACCGTGTCGTTTGGGTCATCAAAGCTTCCAAGTGATGCCGTGCTAACAAGGTTTTCCAACGTAATCAACGACAAGTCGATGTTTCCAAAGTCATTTCTAAACTTGTCTAAGATCGAACCACTTGTAGCCTTGTCAAGGTTTCCTGACAATAGCATTTTGAAGTTCGGCGTGAACCTACCGTTATCGCATGGAAGAACTGACAAGTTTCGTTTTCTGTGGCTGCCTGATTCGTAAATCCAGTAGTTTGCAGATTTCGGTGTGATCGTCGTCGAGCTAATTTGTGATGTTTCAAGCCCGAGGTGACGTGGTGTATTCCCACGAACAAACTCCCTTGTGAAGTTTTGAATGTTTAACTCGTGGCCGCCGACGCCGAAAGACATAGCCACGTTGAATGGATCGTTCGTTGTTCCTGTCGCGTAGAAGAACGGTGTTTGGTTCACATATCGAGGCTGAACTGCTTTGACAAAGAATGGTGGCACATAGAATAACAGCCCATCGTTCGCAGAACTGCCCGACAGTTTCTGGTTTGTTCCGGTGACATTACCATGAATGTAATAATCGCTGAACTCGGCGCCCTTCATTGATGATGTCAGGATTTGCTGGTTGCTTCGGTAGTTGTCGTAAATCTTGAGATCATGAACTTCGGCATTCAGAGGGTGGCTGAACGATGAATCTGTCGGGTCGACAGCACTGTCATCATCGTTGAAGTTCAGGACACCGAATTGCCTATGTGCCGTTGGGCTGAAATATCCTGCGATCGGCTTTGTGTCGTAGTTGCTGCCGTCGTAAAAGTTGCCGATGAATAAAGCATCAGCATCATGGTATTCGTCCGTCGTAACAATCGGTTGCATAACCGATGCACTGGTAATTGGAAAGGTTCCTTTTTCCTGGCCGTCGATTACAAATGATCCGGTACCACGAGCAACATTCTCACCACCCCAACGGATAGCAATGTGATGCCATTTGTTGAAAGACAATGAGTTGTCATCTGATATGAAAAGGAATCCCGGATCGGCTGTGGCTCCTGGGGCTGTGACAGAGTCGCCTGAGATTGTTATTTCGCTTGGCTTGATTTCAGCCGACTGGCTCAACTGGAGCAAAACACGGAACCCATCTGGCTTCGCGGTCTTCGATGAAATAGATGAACCGGTCACCAAACTAATCGCGTATGACGATGACATATGGAAAATCGTGCCGGGTCGGTACTCGTCCCCTACGTTCTCAGTTGTATATCTTGGATTGACATAGAAATCAAATGTGAAGCTCGAACTTGGAGCGTAGACGTTTGTATCTTCGAGTGCCACCGTTCCAGTTCCTGCTGGGTAAATCAGGCAGGTGTTCTCGGGAAGATATGATGATGTCACGAAATTCAGCGAATGATAATTTGAATACGCCCATTGCAGGGTCGGGTATGCATGCCTGTAGAATGGAAACAATGACGTCTTCGTTACTCGTTTCCGTTGGAAATTCTTGTCGATCTTGATTCCAGGCTCAAAGCGAATCACATTTTGTTTCTTATTGAATTGTGATGAACTCACCAGCCCATGAACTTTAGAAATGTATGCATCGATTGCGTCGTAAGCGTTTGTAGAATTCGATGCGGCACGGCGAGCAGAAGTCCACAGGTTTTCAACTTGCTCATCGTTTGCTGGATCTGCATTCAGACCAACATCAGAAAACACATCCTTGAACATTGATGAACCGTCAGCGAACAAAGGAAGCGAACCGGTAATTCCTTGTGGGGTAACATGAGCAACAGCAAGCGAGGCGGATTTGTATGTCCGTGCTGGCTCAGCTCGCAATGAATACCTTTCTACATTTTCTTTCGTGATTTTGATAATTGACATATACAGTTCCGTCGGTCAGGCACACTACAACGTGTAATCCTAATTATCGACGGACACAAAGTAAACTCAACATCACCACTTATAGAGCAGTTTGCGCTCCTCCAGGGTTAGAAAAAGAAGACGATTAGCCAAGATGTAACACTTTGGGTGACCCTGATCCTTGGCATAATTTACACACCACAAAATATCGTCTTCATCAATGTTACCATCATCCAGCGCAATATGAAGGCAGCACCCAGTCGGGTGTTCTTCATAGAGTTCCCTAACTTCATTTACGATTATTTCCCACTCGGCGTCAGGCTTTTTCATATTATCCTCTATTCCGGGCACTACTTTCCCAGTTTTTTCTTCAATCGTTCGAATTCTTCACGATCCTTTTTGAGGGTGTATGTCATACGCTTCGAGTTTTTTTCAGCATGAGCGAAAACTAGCTCACGTTCATCATCAGTTAGTTTCGATAACGCCTGCGACAAAGCAACATGTTTTAGCTGCGCTGTATCAAGGATCCCTGTTAGGCATGACGCTGGGATTAACTGGTCAGTAACACAATTCATCGCTGTGCTGTACACTTTCACTTCCCTGATCGCCATGTTTGCATCATAAACGCCACCCATGGCTGCATGTTTCCAGCCCGATTTACGGATGATGTCGGCATCATCGTAGTTTAGAAAATAGCCTACAGTTTTGCTGGTACGCCCTTCACAATCACCGGCAACTTTTAGTTCATAGATTTTCATTTCTTACCCCTTTATTGTTTTGCCAGAAATGCGCGGAACTCCGCTCGGTTTTTCTCACCACGAACACGAAGTTGAGCTTCCCAGGCTTCAATTTTCTCTTTGTAGTCTCGATTAATCAGACAAACGTCGACCTTGATTTTCAGCGCGGCGTAATCGTAACCATTCCGATCCCTCGCAGGGTATACACTCAACTCGGGTTCTTCAACCTGAATAAAATCAGGATGCCCAGACCATTCGAGGAGTGCATCCTTTTTTAGTTTCGCAGCATATTCGTTCAATTCTTCAAGAAAGTGATTCTTCGCATCCCGCTCTGGGGATTCGATTTTTATGTATCGATGCTTGTACGGCGCTCGCAGTTGTGGCTCGTTCATTATTTTTGTCCTCGGCATGACTTGGTAAGAAAACTGCGCATTTCACCGTTCGCGCGACCTGGCACTGTACAGCCATCAACTGCGACGCCGAGCGTGACATGTGATCGAAAACACACGACGTGCAGATCACAATTGATAGCGATAACATTGGCTTTCGGGTATTGCTTCACTTCTTTCGCCGGCTTATTGTGCGAAGGATGATCGCAACACCCAATCGGGAAAAGAAGAATCGTAAGAACAATAAATCGTTTCAAAAACCTACGCATCCTTGCCCTCCTGGACGTGAATCAACACATCGAGCAACCCACGTTGGTTGCGAAGAATGATTTTCATGTTCTCATATGCCGGGTATTGGCGAGGGAACTTTCGGCGTGCATGCCGAATCATCGGGAAGAACCATGTGTCCAGCTCACCGACATATTTTTTCTGCTTGGCGACGTCGAAGACGCCCTGCATTGTTTGGAGATTGTGAGCCCGGTCGGCAAGTTTTACCAGACTAGCGATTGGGTCCTCGCTCATCTCACTAAAATACGAGCCATACGTTTTGACAAGACCGGCCGACTTCTTCGAAAGGTGCCAGACAGCCGTAGCAACTCGCTCACCAAACTTGGTCTCGAGATCGTTTCGAGTGAAACGGTCATAGTGATCCTCCAGCACATCGTGAAGAATAGCCGCGGTCAACGTATCTTCCGGGAACATAAAGTTCGCCTCGAGTGTCGTTAGTAAACGTGTCACCGACAGTTGGTGGTGAAACTTTGGAGTCTTTCCATCCTTACGAGTTCCGCATTCCAGGGCCCTGACGAGCTCCAACGCCTCGAGGGCTTTGTAATAACCCTTACCGTCTAACCAACCACGCATGGTGGAGAGCTGTTTACGATGGCGAATCTCAACCTCTGATGGTTCGCGACATGGTGATGCTTGTTCAATGGTTCTCATGGTTACCTCTAGTCGTTGAAAACGTGCAAGCAAATGCCCGTTCCTTCGTTCATGTATTTAGTTCCGACGATGTCGCGATTATGCTCGATGTATCCGGTAAACCGGAACATCTTCTTTTCACCGGTGTGGTGACTCACAACAATCGGTTCATTGGTCCATTGGTAGAAATTGCAGTCCCAACGAAGCTGTGATGCCTCGGCGGCGAGCACTTTACTCTTTGGGTCCCAGCTCATTGTGCGCATACTGATTTCTTCAAGTAACATCGTGTTGTCCCTGGTCGTATGTTTGGCTGCCTGGTACCTTAGTATGTATTGAAAGCGTTCGGAGCGTACACAGGTCATTCTGGGGCCCTTCGTGTTCATTCTTGAACACCTGGTTTCCCCTGGTTACATAAGAATTATATCACGTTTTTCTGACTCTTACACGAGCTGGGGCGACAAACATCGTTGACTCGTTCTATTTTCCAATCGCTGTCCGGGAAACTGTATCTTTTGCCATTCCACAAAGCCATCGTTTCACCTTCGCAACTTAGCGTTCCGGGATGCCTGATGATTACCAGTGCATGGATTGCTGCGTCGTTTGTGGTGTGTCTACTTGTTATCTTTACCAAATCGCCCGTTTTTACGTAATTCATAATCTGCTTGTCCACTCTTTCACCTTCGCCTTGAGGTTATCAATGACATCAAACATTGAAAGTTCGCCGACCTTGTTTATGTGGTAACGATGAGTGCTATATTCCTCTACCTGGCCATCAGCCAGCGCCGTGATAACCTTTGTGCTCCTCGTTGGTGATACATCCATGGGATATCCACGTCGTGACGAAATGAAAAGCCCATGAACAATACGAAATGAATGAATGTTGTGAATTTCAATCAGGTCGCCCTTTTTCACTGGTGGTCCCCTTTTTCGGCAAATGATATGCCGTGATTCTCCACTGTGCACTATCAAACAAGGATGTCTGGTTGTTTATCAGAATCTCCCAGTGTTGCACCCTGAACGGGTACCTTTTCTTGTACAACGTTTTAACGAGGAGTCCGATGCCCTGATGGTACTTATCGTGCCTTCCCCAAACATTGACAAGTTTACCGTTCCTCATTAGCAACCTCGATCCAGCTACCCGCCGTGTCGACTATTATTTTTACGCCTTCAACCAGGACAAGGTGCCTGCTAGCCCTGTAATGCGGAATATCTGGACACCGTTCGATATAAAGGCCGTAACGTGTTACCCACTGCGTTTCGCCGGTTTGGCCTCCGGCTGACCAACTCGTATGTATTTTGACGATGTCACCAGGTTTCATAACTTGCGTGCCTTCCACTGAATCGTGGTTCGTATTTGACGACTTCCCAAAAACTTGGATGGAAATGATATACTTCGTCTGGCATCAGCACGACATGATATGGATCTCCGTCGTAATCGGCGTCGTGGAATTCGACGTACAGCCCATGTTCCCACCACTCATTTCCTGTCGCATGGACGCTAACCAGCTCACCCTTTTTCATATTTCACAATATCGAAAAACGACGCGTTGAGGGTTTGTTTTTCGCCAGCCGCGAGGAAGCGAATGTAGTCTGCGCCGCGATAGAAATTATCAGCTGTTGACTCTTCGGTCCATATGTCCAGGACCAGCCCGATTTCCTCTTCCGGATCCATCGCGAGGTGTGGCTTCACGCGGATTATGTCACCCGGGTTTATTTTTTCCAGAGCTGGATCCATACGGTTTGACTTTGTTGACGTAAATGTTGCATCGTCTGCGCTCGTTTCCAATTATCACCTCATGATACGGATCACCGTCCGGAGGTGCCTGATGATATTGAATATACAACCCGTATTCAGGTATTTTCGCCCGAAAAGCGAGTACTTCGACTAATTCACCCTTCTTCATGGGCGTCGACCGGAGTGAGTTCCACCTTGAACTCATGGATTTCAGTTTTCAAATAATGAAGACGGTTGGATGCTAAGCGTGCATGACCTTTTTGACGATACCATTTTGCATCGTATATGTCAGCATGCCATGTGATCCCGCCTCCTGGTGTGTGCTTGTAGTACAATTTCTTCGCCGAATCGTAGACCAGCCAAAGTGATTTCATTTTTATTAGTCGCATCATTCCCCTTCCGGTCCATGGCACAATAACATTATACCACGACGAGATGAAGATTACACGAAAACGTTCTAGAAGTCCATACGAATTCTGAACGTCACGTCTTTCTCATCGTTCTTCTCGATGGGACGTGAAACCTTGGCAACAGCAAGTAGATTACCGAACTCGTCGTGGAGTCCAATTGTTGTGGGCATTGTGAATGTTCGCTGGACATCTTCCTGTCCGCTATCGACCACACGGATTCGACCTGTTGAGTCAGTGAATGTTGGGTTCGTTGAGTAATTGAACTCGTCGGCTGTTGCACGACAGAAAACCAATGTACTGTTGATGTTGGTGCTGTTCTGAAATGTTGCTGCGGTCAGGGTTCCCGACTGGAAACGTGTGGATGCGATGTGATCGACGATATTGTCGATTGATGCTGATACGAGGAAGTCCGGAATGAACTTAGCCAAATCGTTACCGGCGCCTGAACCTGTCGTTCCAAGAACAATCTTTCCGGCCGGTACGGAAGCACCGTTAATTGTTGTAGCCGTTGACATGGCATCGATTGTCCCGGACATCTTTTGTGAGCCCGAGAACACCTTCGCCATGTCAAGAACAATCATTCCTGCATCGTAGAAGATTAGACCTGCGTTGATATTCGTGTTGGCTGCATTCTTGATTGTACCAACGGCGCCACCGAATGTGCGGCGCTGATTTGTACTAGCACCGATGTCCGTAAAGATACCCGAACCTGAAACTGACGTGTGGTTGATATTGTCGCGACCGTACCCGTTCAGGGAAGGGTCTTCGTCAGGGTCTGCAACAGATGCGCTCTGGAACAGACGGACAGCGAATGTCTCTCGCTTGATTCCATCACGAGTAAAGAGTCGTTTGAAGTTGAAAAAGACAGCGTTGTCAATTCGATTGCCCGTCACATCTGTTCCCGGGGTCGGCTTAATCTGGAACGGTGAGAAGAACGCTTGATCGGCGTCGCCGAGCAATGACGCCGCAAACTGCCTATAAACGTTCACTTTCTCGCGCATCATCAAACTCTGTGATTGAAACAGCAATTTCCCAGCCGAATCCTCACCGGTTTTTGCGTTCTGCACTGTAGAACCGCTATACCATAAACCAACGGTCATATCCATAACCGGGTTGGCAGTTTGCAACGTAAAGTCTTGGTCGTAAACTGTTTGGAATAACGAACTTGTCACTCCCGGGCCGATGCCTCCCGTTACAAAAATCTGGTATGCACGGCGTGTTGTGCTTCCTGATACGTCTTCCTGGATCACATCAACGAGTTGATGCAAAACAGACCGAGAGACCTTGATGTCCTCAGGTGAAATTCTTTTGAAGCTTCCGCCAACTACTTTTGCCATGGTTTATATCTCTCGTTATTTGGTAATCGTAACACTGAATTCTTTTCGGAGACCTGACTGGTCACCAACAACAGCCACAACCGTATTGATCGTCGTGCCATCGCCATAAACGCTAAACATTGTGTCGTCCAATGACGGTCGCACCTGCAGATCGAAATCGGTTCCCGCGCCGTTCTTACTTGTTATTTTCTTTCTGACCAGATTGTAGCTTGCGATTCTTGTGATCGCCTCGATCTGCAGCGCGCTAGAGCCCGGGATTATTAAGAACCTGTCTGGGACGAAAACTGAAAATGTTACATCGGAGGTTCCGTCTGGGATCCTAGTTTCAGAATCTATAAGTTGCTCGACCTTGACGTTTCTCGTTCCTGTTCTTCCGAAGGCAATCGTGTTGTCGGTCAAACCTCCTGAGCCCGCAATCGACAATGTTGGAAGGCGTATAATCGTTGGATCTGGTAGGGTCAGTAGGCGATTCTTTAGCGCCAGGTTGCCCTGCGTTTGAGCCTCGAAGATTGGTGTATTCTTGGTAATCTTCTCTTTGCCAACAGTTCTTCCGAACTTTTGAATGATAGTGTAGTCGACTTCATCATCAGCCAATGAAAAGAAGGCGATTTTGAAACTGCCGTTGTTATCGGCTAGTTTTCTACGACCTGTGTCAGTTAGAACTGCGTCGATGATAATATTATTCGTAGAATTATCAAGAAACCCCATGTTACTCTCCTGTAAATGATTGCCGGACAATGAGGTCCCGCACATAACTAAATATCACATACTCACAAATTTTGTAAATCATCGACCTTGAGTTCGACAGTCGTCGATTTTTGTAAGTCAAGATTCAAAACGTGCACTTTGTATTTGCCCTGGTCGTTGTCTGTGGAAATAATGTTCGAAATTTTTCCTGCCGAGGTTTCAATTGTTTTCGCGTCGGGCGTGAAGTACACATCCATTTTTATATGACCGCTGTCAAAAATTGCATCCTGTGAGAAGCTGTCAACGGCAAGGTTGTCATCCAAGTCTGGATCGATGAAAAAGTTGGGATATTGCTTTGGTGCATCTGGTTTTGAGATGTTTTTCAATGTCAATATGTTCTTCGTTTTGTCAAACCCTACCAGTGTTTGAGCAGAATATCCGGATGTCATACCATGAGCGTCGACCGCGCATACTGCATAAATCATCGGTGGGCTCTCTCGTGAAAATGACATGTCCTCAAATGATGTCGCTGCACCGGGTGATCTGATTACCATATCCGGTCGGACCATTTCTGGACGAAGCGTTCGGACCTCGGAATCATCGAAATTCAGTTCTGCGATGCATTTGAATGGCTCATAAATCGTTTTTCGTTTGAAAACCTGGAAGAACTTCACGTCCCTCGAGGAGCCCGGTGGGATCTGCCAGTTTAGAATCAGGCCTTTTCCCGTCCCATAATTGAAATGATAGAATAATCCGTCTGGAGCCAAAGGTGGCTCATATTCTTCCGTCTTCACGGTTGCAAACGATGATGGCCGAGATGCGATGTACGTTGAAATTTGAAACTTTCTAGTCTTGTCACCGTCTGAAACAGCGACGATGGCATCGAGTTGGTAAATCGCTTTAACTGCATACGCGTATTTCGATCCATAAATTACATTATCATCGAGGTATCTGGTATTGTCGCGCCCGGAGATGGTAAAAAAGACAGGGTTCAATATGTTGCCTTCTGGTGACATTTGATTACGAATGAGGTGATAACCTAAAATGTTCACGCCGAGGATTCTTGATTCCTCGGTCTTATTTACCTCAATTGGCGCTGTCAAAGGAAGAATTGATGCTTCAATATCGTCCTCAGTTAAACTGAACTCGTTTGCAGTTGCTAAAAATGCCTCAGAGATACCTTGCGCCTCTGACTGAAGACCTATGCGACTCAGTGGAGAAACGTCATCTCCACCCAATGATGAAACTCCAATAAATCGTTTACTCACCAACGAATTCAGCGAAAGCTGTGTTGCTGTGTCATACATCGTCGCTGCCGATGCTAGCGGCTTCGTATTTACGCTCATTGACGACTTATCGCCATATGGCGAAATCAATGTTTGAACCTTGTCTTTCGGCACGCCTAACATGTCAGACAGGATTTCAGACTGGAACGGATCCGAGAAATCCAGCCCGCTTATATTCGATAGCGCCTTCATTTTTTCAGCAATTCTGGAACTTGCAACTGGATCACTTTCACGAACCGCAACAAAAGCTGCGTTGGTGATTTCTTCCTCGCCGGAGATGTCATCGTATTCCTTATCATGCAGATTCACAGTATTCTTGGCATCACCAAAGTTCCCAAACTCGACAATCGATGGCGGTTTGAAGTTTATGTTGACATACCTAGGGATCTCAGTTCGCAGAACCCTATCATTGATCATGCTTTGAGTTGCATCATCACGGGCTGAACCTGGTACGCGCTGATCACCCGAATCATTCAAGCGTTCATCAGGTACAAAAAAGTTGTAAACAAACTCAGCCTTTATTTCTAACGGGTCAGGGAGGTCTACAAGTGTGAATCGCCTGCTTTGCTTTATCATTATTTGAGTACCATTGGCGGCGTGTTATCGTCGACGTTTGAAGAATATGTCATAATAGAAACTGTTGATTGCGATGCATCAGATCCTGCCAAACTTAGTTGCATCTTGTCATTTGTATCAATAGCCTTTCCGCCTTTCACCTTTATTTCTGGCGCTAACGAAAGCGTCGTAAACTCGTCTGTATAGAAAAGGACTCCGATTGTTTTGTCAAAATATGAAGGTGCAAAAACATATTCATCGATAATCCCATCATAAAAGTAAACAGACCCAAATATATCGTAAAAAAGTTCGGCGGTACCCAGATTGAGTAGTTGCGGCGACACTTTTTGTCCCGTGGTTGTTCGTGTGACCTTCGAAGACGTGTTAAGTAGCAGCGCAGCTTCTGATAACTGGGTTACACCAGATTCAGGATTCAAAAATGCGGCCTCAAATAGTCCTTCATCATATCCCAGCGTTTTCGCAACTGTTTTCGCCAAGGAAGGAGAGCCGGAGCCGCGGCGAGAAAAATCGAATTTCACCAAATTCTTCTCTGATGTGTCAGATACCGACAAAATTGAGAAAGCCTTTTTCAACAGGAATGAATACACTTCATTTTTCAGCAGTGTTCGTGCTCGTGATGGCACGGCGTATTTTTCAATGAACTGCTTACCCGTCTCCCCTGATGTCAGAAGAACCCTTGAAACAACATCGTCCATTGTCGTCGGTTTTGATTTCTCAAATGATATGAAACTGTCTTCATCAATAAGTCGCAATACTGAGAATTCTCGTGAAACGGGCTGATAATCAATCTCATCCAGCACACCGTTCTGAGAGACATTTAGCGCCAATACGGTTTCCATTGGGCGATCTTCAAATCCTGTCGACAGTCTAAACTTAGGAAGCAAATGACCAGACAAAAAGTCGCCCGGCAGACCGAACACACCAAATATTAGGTTGTCAGTCGGTAGTGATGATATTTCCTTGAATAAGGTTTTCATGCAGAATACTTCACCGGATGTTAGCTTTGGCACCTTTTTACTTGAGGCTGACATTCCATCCTTGAAGATGTTGAGGCGATCTTGTGCAATATCAAGTGAATAATCTGTCACCGACAATAGAAATGTCTTTCCTAAGAATGTCTTTGAAAACTCCGAAAGTGCCGATGACAACTGCGTTTGCTCTTTTTCACCACGCAGTTCGGCTGCCAAGCCTGATATGTTTCGTGTTTGTTGGAATGTATGTTGTAGCATCGCTGAGGCTCCCGTCAATGCGGCGAGAGGAATGTCTCTTTCCTTTGCCAAATCAACGAACATGTCTTCGAATGATTGATACGACAATGGTAATTGATAACTTGGGGCTGTCAACGGTTCATTTTTCGATACGTTGTCAATGTCCGGAATGGTTCCTGCCGATGATATTGCATTCGAAAAGTTGTTATTTTTTGATGCGGCAACTAGCACGTTTATTGCTTTCCTTGATTTTTCATTAGTGCTGTTTGGCCCGATAGGAACCGCAGCGTGCAAAATGGCCTGTTTCGGGGAGCCCTTCCTGATTTCGGCGTCAACAAAAATAGAAACCAAATCGAGCATCGTCTCAAACAACATCGACATCGCCAATGTGCCATCAAGCTGCGAATTTCTGGTAATCCGGCCCGGGGATAGCCACGATGACTCATCGTTTTCTGATTTTGCGGTGGTCCTTGCTTCATCATGCAAATCAAGGAAAACGCCGACCAAACGACTTATAAGTGATATGCTCGATGACTGTGCGTTTATCAAAAATGTTTCCATCAGATCATCGAATATACCAACATTCTTTTGTATATTGTTCAAGTTGGCTTTGTGACCCAATTCGTAAAGATGACCGTATATACTAGGATCGTTCGCCGTCCAGACTAAACCCGCTGCCTGTGAATCAGCGGGCGAGAAACGAATAACATCATCAGGAAACTCGACGTTTTTCGCGGCAGGAGTTGCTGCTTCATTTTGTGTTGTATCAATTGTGAATGTCTCACCAATCTTGGCGCTTCCCTTTTTTATTGTTACCGTTGTTGATGTCGCTGGCGCTTTCTTTTCTGCCTGAGCATTCGTTCCTGTTTTGTTTTGGTCTGTTTCTAAAAGTGAAAGCAGTGCCTTGTGTGACATCATACCGAGTAAAAATTGCTTAATAATACTGGTATGTGCTCCGGGTTTATCTACATTTCTAGACTGGACAGCCAGCTCACGGAGAAGAGCCAGTTCCATGATTACAGTTGTATCACCCAGGCCTTTCGGCGCAGCGCACTGTTCAAGTGATTTTGACAGTTCACCAAGCAACCGTGTGTATAATCCGCGGGGCGTTAAAAGTGTGGGTTCTTTATCTCGCAAATGAAGTTTCTTATAGAATTGTAAGCCATCATCAAACGAAGTGTTTGCCGCAACGAGGGCATCATCAAATCTTTTTACCTTATTGTTTTGTGGGCTTCGAGCAATAGATTTTAGGAATGAACTGAATGCATTTTGCATTGCCTGGGTGCCTTGGATATTATCGCCGTCTAAAAGTAGAACTCGCTGCTTTTTGTATGCTGATGCCGATCCGTCTGTTGCAACAACAAGACTATCAACCAGGCTGTTAACGTTTGCCGTCTCTTTTGACGCATTCGATATTCCGGCCGATCCCAAAAATGACGCGATGAGATCAGTCGAATCAGAACCAAAACGATTGCCAAGTGGTGTGCCAGATAGTCTCCCTAGACCGGCTGACAGAGCGAATTCATTTGCAAGCATAGTTGTTAATGCTAATGCCCTCCTATGTGGCATCACCTTCAGGTTTTTATAGAATGGATGAGTCACATATGCGACTGTCGATCCACCAAAACCGAATGCAAAGTTCACGTTTGGAGCATTCCGCTTTGACAACAACTTTAGGCTGACAGGATACTTTTCGTCGTGGGTTCCTTTCTTGAAAAGATTTTCTGCAACTTTCATTTGCCCTTTCGGGATGTTCACAACTGCATCATTTAACACCGCGGGAGTATATCCCCTACCCAATGACTGTGCAGCTACTTGAAGTGCTTGAGTAACTAGCGCGGTTCTCGATTTTGCATCAAGATTCTGTGCCGTCAGGTGATAACCAAACCGATCTAAAAATGACTTTGGATCTGTTGACAATCGATTTTTTGTCAATAGTTGTTCAGGCTTGCATAAGGCGTTCGCCGTTTTCAAGGCAATCGATGAAATGCTTTCGTGCCCCTGGGACGTGTCCATTGACATATTTGTAACTTTCAGTAAATCAAACACTAAAAATAACTGGTCTATCGAGTTTTGAGTCAATGCCAATTGCTGGTTTATTCGAGACTCAATTTGTGATAGGTCATCCCCGCCGGCGTTGATTTTCGAAAATGTTGTCGACAGATATTTTTGTGAAATTCTATCTTCAAGATATGTCTGCTCGATCGCTGCAAGCATTGGTGAATACGGCTTGCCTTTGAAATCTATTGCCCTGATGTTTGAAATAACGAATGGTTCGATTCTTGATTTGTTGATTGCCACATCTTTATTTGTCGACGGCGTATTTTCATCTTGATCGTCATCGTCTTCATACACGATTGTTTTTATTGATGCGTTTGCACTTACGTATGCTTGTAAATGTAACTGTGCGATCTTTATCGATGCCTTTGGCGTAATAGGGACCAAAATTGCTGCAGTTTTCTGTGTTTCACCGGTCATCTCACCGACAGAATTTCCCTTCTTTTTAGGATCCGACAACAATAACGGTGGCTCCCCCGGCAAGGTAATTTCTGCACCGGGTGCAGACGTGCCTGAGTTCGATTCAAATTCAGTCTTTTTCACGGCGAGCTTTCGGCGGTTGGGTTCTTGATTTGATCTTGCGCGACCGTTGGTTGGTCCTTGTCTTGGTGCTGGTGCCTTTTTTGCCTCAAGTATTGCAGCGGTGTCCTGTGATGAAACAGGACTGATTGCTTGCGATGAAATTGTGGCTGTTAATGCTTTAATCATTTAGTTATCATCCTTCATTTGCAAGTTCATTTATATTTGCAATCAATGATCCGTATTTTTGCGGGCGATCTTTGCTTCTCCCAGCAATATATTTTTTCGGGATCGGGCGGGGTTGGCGTTTTGTCGTGCGATATTCACCCAAGAGAGAGCCAATCATGGGTGAATCTGGCTTATCAGAATCAAGCGGTTCAATAAAGCTTCCATTTTTTTGCCGAAAATAAAATGATGCGGGGTCAACATTCATAATTTTTGGCTTGCCGGCCACAGTTAATAGCGCGACGCCGACTAGCATGTTTTCTGGGACAGAAAAGTTCCTATTTGTCTTTGTCACAGGTGAAGTCATAAGCTCATCATCATCAAAACTTATGATTCGAATGCTATAAGCCTTCTCACCTACTTCATCGAAAAATCTATCATCACGAAATCTGTATATTGATGCTGCTTTCGTTGCTGCTGTTGCACCAAGCAGTTGGTTATGACCATCAATCGCGCAATATACAAGAAAATAGCTCACTTCGTCAGTGTTACCGGTTACTCGCCACGTCAAGAAATTGTACCCAGACTTTTTGTTTATGTCAACATTTTCAATAACTGGATTCGCTGACGGTAAGCTTATCCGGATTGCCTGTTCTTGTCCGATTTGTGATTCCAAAACAAGACTCTCAATTGATTTACCATTCAGAATGTCTGATTCTGGTGGAAGTACCCCCAGCTTATCATAAATCAGTCTGCCGAACCTGGCAGCAGATTTCGAAAACTCTTTATTCTCCCGATTGATGACACCAATGTTTGAAGACTGTAAAAAGACCGATGGTTGCTGCAGGCATGTTTTTATGATGTATTCATATTTTTTGCCTGCAACTGGTGATGGAATACCGCGGGTGAGGCGTGACTTCGGTGAGTCTACAAATTTTCCCGGTGGGACTAGCCCAAATGAAACCCGAATACCCGTAGAAACCTCAAAGCGCTCCACAAGAAACATTGTAAATAGTTTTGTCTTTGTTTCATCATTTTGTAGCTTTGAAATGAACTCGTCGGCTATTCCCGCTTCACGCAATGAATGAATTACTGAATTGAATAAATCGGCAGTCGGCTCTACAACGATCTCAAACGAAATCGATATGTTATTTTCGTTGTCAGTTTCCACCGTGTCTGATGTTACATCGACGGCAAATGGCATCTCGCCCAAGAAAAACTTACGGATGATTACCTCATCCTCATCTGACATTATCTCTTGGCTCCTCGAAGCCTGGCCTGGTTGTCCAATTCGAAGTGCGGTAAAGTACCTGTATTTTCTTCCTAAGATTGCTGTTTCGTCGTGAAACTCAATTTCTGTCGTTGAGCCGTCTAGAACAGTCGTCGTTTGGTTATCCGTGGACTGTAACGTGATGATGCTTTCACTAAAGTTTCCTGTTTTTTCTAGTTCTTGGCGAAGAAGTCGTAGTGTCAAAATGTCTCGTGACAAAGGGGTAACGTTGATGCTTATCCTGTCCTGCATGTTAATCGCACGGATTGAAACAGGTGTGCCGGCTGAGTTCAGTGGATCTGATACTTTTTTGAATGATGGAATCACAATACTCGAGAAATCGCCGACAGATCCGTCTCCGTTTATGACAACGACACGATACACAACATGGTTTGGCTTAATGTTATCAACACGATCATCGAATTTTATGACAGACTCTTTTCCAAAAGAAACATCAGAAACATCAGTTACCTGTGTGCTATTCATATTCGGGTTTGTAACAATCCTTACGATTCTCACGTTTTTCAGCGTAGGATCATCTTTTTGAATTCGAATCGAAATATATGACTGTGAAGCACCTAGCAAAGAGACATCTGGTGCCTCAGGATTTGCTAAGAACTCAAATAGCTCTCGACCATGGTTAACCTCTACACTCTTTTTTCCAAATGTGTTTCTTGTGTCGCTTTTTGTGATTGCTGTGATGACCACAAACAACTTCTCAGCGCCCTGCATTTCATCTTTTTTGATGTTGATGCTTCTAATATATTCTTTTTTCGTAGGTATTAACGTCATGCATGCTACAGAAGCTCTTCGTGTCGGTCGAGGTGGCGATAAAGCTGCAGCAACTTCGTTGTTTTGATTCGATCTTGTTATCCGCCGGGAGTTCGATCTTATTGCAGACAGACTCTCTCGTGATTCAATACGTGTCGACGTTGAACGAATATCCTCATGTCGATTACCCGGGCGTTGGTTTGTTGAATCTCGTGATGTTGCTGACCTTGACGTTGTTGCAGAAAAGTTTCCTGATCGAGCTAGCGCCGCTGGATCGCGATCGTTACCGCGGGCCGTCTTTGAGGTATGCCTTAGTGTGTTTGCTCGCGGTGGCGTACTCCCGGGCAAAATCACGCCGGGCGGAAGGGCTGCAGGAAGTTGCTTCGAAACAAAAACTTCTTGCGAATCATTTTGCCATGAACCTTGGCGTCGTCCTGTCATGCTCTCTAAAACTTTTTTCGTTTCATGAAACCTTATTTCCATCGTCTTTATTGCATCAGCTGACTGTAATATTTCATTTGCTGGATCACGAATGAACACATCAAGTTTTACCCCAATCACTCCCAGCTTTTTAGCCATGGTTTGATCAAGCAAAAAATGTGTCCGATATGAGTACTCTCCGGGGGCAACGTCAAATTCGCGGCCGGTCTGTTGCATACGATCATTTACGATGTCCACCAATTCAAATGGATCCGAACCCTCAGCGAATTCGAAAAAGCTATCAATAGAAAACTTTCTTGTTGTTAATCTTACCATTTCGTTCTACCTGAATATGACTGTAAATAGACACATGAATGTTTCTGACCCGAATGCGTCGTACAACATTTTTCCAACAAAGATCACTCGTGATTGCTTGGTTTCCGATTCATCATCGGTAAACATTCCAAAATCGACTGACGCTAACTTTTCTACGCCTGATTTTCCTTGCTCGAAAAACTGGATTACATTATTGTTTGCCCGGCTTGTTTTTGAAAAAGAAAATGCTTGCTTTTGTTTGCCATCCAGCGAATGAACCATGTCCTCAAGCGTCGAGATCTCTCGCTCATTGAATCTTGGATAATTGCCAAGAAGCGTCCCGTTTGCAGCCCCTGGAAGCGGAACATTTTCAGGCGGTAAATATTTGAAGTTTGGAAACTCGCCGAACCTTGCATCACTAAAAACACTCGGCGCATTATCAATATTGACAGTGTCATTTTGACCTGATCGCAAATACATCGTATTATCGTCTACTGAAAATGAACCAGTTGAAGGCGAGATTTCAATGTTTTGGTGTGCTGAGAACTCGTCAATTGAACCTATTATTTTCTGATCTGTAAAGTTTTCAGTGATGCCGTCCAGCAACGTGACCAACGCAGGCTCGAGAGCTGTGCCTGATAGAACCTGGTTTCCTGAAACAGCTAATCGTAATGAGCCGCTCACGATTGTGTTTCCAATCATGTCCAGGTTTTTAGTCTGGACGGAACGCATATAACCACCTGCTTCCAATTCTGGAACGATGACATCTTGGTACCTGTTGTGAGCCTCAAAGAATATTCGATTGGAAGCATCAGCTGCCAGATTCGGTAAACTCAGGCTGCCAGACTTCTCATAAAATGTATGTGAGTCTGTGAATGTTGCAAAACGAATTCGAAGCTCGCCAGTTCCTGCCTGACGTTTGCCTTCTTGTGTTACGATGAAATCAATCATTCGTTCTTTATTGTTGAGGATTCCTGCCATGCTTATAAATATTGTACCCTAAAATTCGCAAAATGAATCGGTTATGCTTTCGTTTTTGTTACCATTGAACCGGATGGAATTTTGAAAAAGTCTGCTGATGAATTACTCCTGAAGAACTCTATAACACCATTCAACTTAGACGAGCCGCGTACATTATTCATACCCACTCCGACTGCTGCCAAGTGCCCAATCGTCGTTCTTGCCGTGTTCTTATACCACGAAACGCCGTTTGGAGAAAAATCGTATGAATGAGTCGTAGTATTACCGACTGATGCATAATCTATTCTAATCCTCAAATAAGCTGTCGTTGCCGTTGGTGCCAGGTTCCAGACAGTGCTGTTAAAGCTTGAGTAGGTGTTGAACAGCTGAGATCCGATGCGGAAAGTCCAACCCTCACGCATTAAGCTGTTTGTAAAGATGCGTGCTGTTGTTGGTGCCGTGATTATAGTCTCGGGAGCGATGAATATAAATACACCCGGGAAGTCCGTTGCGTCTTCAGATATCCAGTTCACCTTTGTCCAGAATGTGTGAGAATAATCTGATGTGCCTGTCACGAACAGCTTGAAGATACCAGCACACTTATCGCCGGCGAACGTTGGCTGCTCAAGGACGAGACCGTTTTCAGTGACCGTCGCAGTAAACGAAGATGCGCCCTCATCCCATGTTGTCCACCCAGCTAGTGCCGAGGTGAATTCGTCATCGTACGTTCCTGCGACGGCAGGAGGAGCGTCCGGATCCCATTTTTCAAATGTTGTGCCGCCGCCTCCAGTCGATGCAATCGTGACGGACCCATTTGTACCGCTGGTGATTGTGATGTTGGTGCCGGCTTTCAAGTATGATGTTCCGTCGTTCAGCAATGTATGTGAACCGGTAATTCCTTCGGTAACGATGAGTGTTCCGGTAACAACGGCAGATCCAGTCGTGAATATCGATTGGTTTACGTCAGAACTCCAAAAAGTATCAGGTGTAACGCCCCCACCGCCTCCTGCATCGACTACAGAGCCGTTGAAGTAGAGTATACCATCGACTGCGTATAGTGCATTGGCGGTTTTACTCGGGGGCGTCCCTAAATTTTGTAGCCCGATTCCATGATTGAAATTCTGTGTCGGCAAACCAACTTGAATCCCGTTTGGAAATATTACCTTTTGAACCTCACCATTCTGGCCGGAACGAACGACTAACTTATCCTTTTTTCTCAGCTCACCTTGTTCAATTTTCGGCATAAATCACCACGTCCAATTATGAAATAACAATGTCAACGGCGATAAGCGATGTGTCAGGATCATCAGACCTGTCTACCGTGAGACCATCATAATATGGTAATGATGATGATGCATGCGTCGACAAATTTTGTGAATGCGTATTTTCTGGGGATGTATTGGTACCTTCGCGGCTTTTGAAAATAATCTCGATTGGGTACTCGACACTTCCGTTACGAATTGTTGCAGGATATTTTCGTTGTTCTAGCATATCCCTAAATTGGCCAAATCGAGATCTTCTGAATCTTGCGTCAGGTGTCGAACCACCAATTCCTGAGAGGCCATATTTGTACCCACGAATTTCAACATTATACCCTTTACTAACAACATCAGCCAAATCATTTGGTACAAACCTGGGCGCGTTAAACTTACCGTTCCCAAATCCAAAAAGCGCCTTGTACGATCGATATGTCGCTTCTGGGCTGACAATACTTCCGGCGTTGTCTCGCACAAAGTTTGGTGACGGAACTAGTCCACCGTCAGCAGGAATGTACAATGCACCGGGCGGCGATGCTGTAAATGAGCCCTGGAGCACGTCGGCTGCATTATATGTAGCATGACTCCCTCGAATGAAATTTCCAACTGAACGGACTGCTGTTATCTCAAATGCAGTCCGAGTCCACCAATGTCTATCAATTCCTCTAGATGTTACTGGGGAATCGGGAGAGTCGACGGCAACGACATTTACAGGTGCACCCCACGATGACGTTGAAAGTAATCCAAGACCGGTTGATATAAATGTTTTCGTAATGTCTGGGATGAAACTGTCATATAGTCCTCCAGAATCATCAGTTAGGCACACAAATCGCTGGAGGCTTCCTGTCGTGCCAGCGGTACCATTTGCCACAGAACCTTGGATCCTTCTAACGTTTTGTGAAATATCACTTCCTAATGGGGAAACCAGCATGGATCCCGTTACAATGTTGTCAGAATACGTTCCCGACAGCGAAGACCTCGGTTCAACCTCAAATTGGTCGTATACTGGGATGTCGTAGTGTATGTCTTCATGAATTGCCGGTGTGGTTAGGGGCTGATTCATTCCAGTTTGTTTCGGTAAACCATTCCGTAACAATGAACCAAAAAGAGTTATTTTTCCTGCGCCCGGCGAAAGAACGACGTTTGCGTCGGCGAGGGCTTCTTCATATCTATGATTTACAATATTTTCGTTAGATACATTTGGGTACCAGTTCGGTGTGTTACAAAAACCGAAAATCAAACGATCTGTTGGTAATATTACAAATGGACTAGTTTTTTCCAATGAATCGACTGTTGAAACTGATACTGATAATTGTGACGATGCACCAACTGTCTTAAAGCCTGACAATTCATTATACGCGCCGGAGACCTCTAGGCCACCAATGGGCGAAATATATGAACGGCCGTCTGTAATATCAAAACCAGTCCTGCCTCCGAATTTAATCCTCGCGGATTCGCGTCCGGGGGTAGGTGAGGTCCTGCTTTCTTCAGGGGTCGATGGTGTATATGCTATAACACCGGCAAAGTTATTTTTCGCGGGTACTTTTGGTAAAAATGCAACTTGATAACTTCCTGTAGTAGGTTGCCTTGCATCAGCGTTTACCGAGCCACCTGCAAAAGGGCCTGTCATGATATTCAGATCACGATGATAGTCGGTTGTTGTGTCAGGACCGCCCAGTAAACTTACCTGCCCATATGCTACGAGCTTTTTCTGGTTTCCATGACCAAATGATACACCGAACGATGAACCCGGATTTGACTCTGAGATTATTGTGTCCGTGAATGACATAACTGAACCTTTTATAGGCTTTTGTGTCATCAGGAAGAACTGTTTGATCGCCGGGCCGTATTTCGCAATTGGTACGACGTGTGGCCCAAATGAGGCGCTAAATTCAACAACAATTTTTTCCACCAAAAATGGTTCCGAGATATGATTTTCCATGCTCAGCAGTTGTGAGCCTGTTGCATCATACTTCGATGCAAATGGAAAACCAAAGTTTGTGAACGGTAAACCATGGGCTCTCGAAATTGGCCCAAGCGCGCCGGTACCAAAAAGTTCACCATCTACATTAGCAAGATTCGACGGGACAAACGGTAAAATTCCGGCGTGTCGTATATCAGAGTCCTTGTTCAGGATGTCAATGTTGCTACCGGTCGTCAAGTCGCCGATGATCTCCCAGCAATTTTTGCCCCAATTGAAATATCCTGTGCTAGAATTTACACCATTTTCTAAACCAGACGCGTCAGGTAATGTGCCTGTCGAAAAGAAAAAGTCTGTTGGCATTGAAGGATTTGTGTTGATGACAATGCTTGTCTTAGATGATAGCTTTTGACAAAATCCTGGTAACGTTCCTGGTGCAGTGCCGGTAGCATAAAATGCTGCATCTGTGTCAATGTATAGCCTGCTATCAACAAACGGCGAAAGTGTCGAGCCTGTTGAGTGAACAGAAATATTCGCGGGAACGCCTGGGGACACTGAGCTTCCGGTGGCAATTAATCCTTGCAAAATATTTGGTGTCGCGACGCTTCCGCTTATCGATCTACTGGATGCTGGCAAGCCGGTAGGCCAAACCAAGGCGGCACCGGTAAAGTTTACCGATAATGCATCGTCATATATTACATTTCGTTGTTGACCAAAATCCTGATCACCTGTTCGAGCAATCGATGGATATACGCCTGTCAAATTATCTCGGTCTCGAAGCTGCACGCGAACCGGTAGCGACAATATACCACTTCCTGTATGCCAACCACGGTTCTGTCCCGATCCTGTTATGAAAATTCTTGCCATTTACTTCAACAAGCCCCCGAATGCAATTGAATCGTATCCGTAATTATCATTCTGTGAAAATTGGAACCCATGTCCGGGCACAACAATCGAGCTTCGTAATGCCTCGACCGGTGCAGCGATGTATGTTATCGATGCAGATACAAACCCGTTTATCATTGTATTTCTCATCTCTGTGTCGAGGGTGTCATTCCTATAAAACAGCTCAGTATCATCAGTGTCATTGAATGGTGCCAATCGCTTATCTGCGTCAGAGAATGCTCCTGGTTGGTCGATTGTCCCAAACGTTCCGGCGCTGTCCAAAAATGGTGTAGTACTGGAGTTTCGCAAATCTGTATTATCACCAATCACAAAGCTCTCACGCTTTTCGTTGGTGATCGACATGCTGCCTTTTATGCTTCTAGAAATGAAGGGCAGTTCGATTGAAGACCGGTCTACCACTTTTCTAATGTCGAAAGGCTCAATAGTACCGTTGAATGATGACAATCCTGAGGCTACCACAAGGCTCACCGGCTGGACTAATTCAAACGGATGTGTCCCGAGTATCGTTACAGGATCCTGAGAATCAACTTCTTCAAATGGTTCGCTTCCAACAAATGGTGACGGCATTCCAAAATCCCGTGTTTCGACCTCATGAATAACCTCGATACCGAGCTTGCCATGTGAATCCAGATTGACCTGTGATCCTGTTCCTACAGAACCTAGATTTTCTGGAGAATATGAATCATTGAAAAATTGCTGGTTTTGAAGAACGTTATCGACAGTTCTACCGAATGATATGTTTCCGCGGAGTTTCGGGGAAGTAAATGAAAACAGCTGTTGCGGGCTTCGAATTTCAACACCTTGTACGAAGGGCGAAAATGAAGCAGAATACCATGGTGATTCGCCAGTAATGACTTGATTTATTTTGTCGTTGTTTGCCATCACATTTTCCTTATCGTTCCGACGATTTGTTGCATCAGGATTGTTTCTTTTCCGCCCCTATCGTTCACGCCTAAATACATATCGTAGTATTTGTATGAGAATTTTGGGCGTTCGAGTGCATGCGACTCAATAACATAGCTTGTCCCAAGGAAAATTGAATCGCTAGGAAGCATTTGCTCTAACAATGTTCCAATTGTATCATCGAACCACTTGAAGAATTCGAAAAATGACTGGATGTGAATCCGTTCAGTAAGTCGATTGAAATATATCCTTCGCAAATTACGTAGGTTTGGGTAGTCTTGCGAAAACACAAGCTCAGGACTTCCTATCAAATTGTCCAAGGCATTCAATGTTGAGAAAATGTTCATAATATCTTCGTTTAGTGCCTGGACTAGTGAAATCTCGATGGCAACACGTTTATCATCGTGTGGTTCCTCAGCCTGATTTATCTCATGCAACGGTGCAAGTGAAGCATCAAATTTTTCTGCTGTTTCTTCATTCAAGTAACTTCTAATTCGTACCTTGTTTGGGTTTTCTCCGGCTTGGAAGTTTGGTGACAGCACATCGAAATCAAACCGTTCTGGCTTTATAACCTCTGAGTTCGCCTGAAAACCTGAGGCTCCGAATGTGAGACTATTCTGTGAGAAATCGAATAATACAACGTTTCCTGATGCATCCGATTTCGTCACTATTTGGTGCATCGAAATGTCCTGCCTGATTCTTGCGAACGATCCTGTTGATGTCGTGACGAAGTTGAAGTTTGTTTCAGGATCGATGACACCCAACGACTTGAAGTTCTTTGCGTGTGTTTTTGATTCTGCTGGAGATAATCCTTTACTCCAGAAACGAATTCCTGACGTTTTTCCTGAGAAGTCTGTCACCCTTGCAAATGAAGGAGTCGTTGTTGAGTTCAGGAAATTATTCGTTGAAACATTTAAGCTTTGACTTCCAATCACTGCAAAGACACCGCTCGTGTTGTACGCCGCGATGTTTTCTAATGCATCGTTCGGGCCTTCATCAAAATAACTTGCTGTCGTCATGAACTCTTCAAGTCCTGCTGGTGTGAACTTACTTGCCCGAAGAAAATATGACGACGACACATGCGAAGAAATCAAATCGTTTCTGTCGCGCCCGAATGAAACCTGCCACTTTTGCCCATCGAAGACGTTAACGCCTGTTAATTCCAAATGAAGTGTCTGTGCGGCAGAACCACTAGACGGTCGCCCGTAGAAACTCAAACTTCCAGTTGTCGAACGCCCTACGTTTGGCTCAAAGGCCACAAGGTTAAATAACACTCCGTGATTTGCTGCAGATGGGTCAGTTCCGGTAGTATGTAACCGTGCCAGGCTTTGAGTCTCAAAATGTGCTAGCCTGTTGTCAAACTTATAGGTGCTCTCGAAGGTCCAGGACCCTGATGTGTACAACCCGTCTGATTCGTTGTTGGATACTCCATCCACAAGACTTCCGGCAATCTGGGGTAATCCTGGTTCACTTCTTGAACCCGATAGATACGATCCGGACATCAATGGTCGCGCATTATCGATGCCTTGAGCGCTTAGCGTTCCAGGACTACCGAGCGAGCCGCTCATGTCAAGCATTACTGCAATTTCGTGGCGGCGGATAAACGAATCGCCTAGGTTTCTATATTTTGAACCGCCGTACTCACGGATCCTAATTGGTCCATCTGGGTTTATTCCCATATTTGCCAACAGAGATCGAATCGATGTATGCGTGCCCCTTGTCGACAAAATGAATGGCAGGTCTGAGAATATTCTTCTCCAAAGTGTATTTTGAACCGCCTGAAGCGATGTTGTATTTAGCCTGTCATTTCTGATGTTGCTTCCGTCAAGCAGCTGGTCAATCGAAGCGCCGCTAAAGAAACTCGGCATTGCGATGCCATAGTAGCTTCCTAACCATGGAAGTAGCTGGTCTGATATTACGTCTTGCGGTAAAACATCAACCTTCAACAATCGCTTGAACTCATCGACGAACATTTTCAGCTCATCAAACGTTTCAGCAAATGTGTACAAAAGTCCAGCGATAATTTGTGGCTGGCCTACTCGGGCACCGCCTGGCTGATCATATCTGGAACTGATTGCATCGCCAATATCTGCCTCTGCTGTTTCGAAGCCTTCCGCGTAGGCTGCTTCCCTAAGATAATGTGGAGGAACAAGTCTTGTCACAAGGTTTGGGTTGCTGTGATCGTAATTCGAAGCTGATGTCAACAAATCAGCGTTCAGCGATGTCACGCCAGCGAATGATGGAAACAGAACAGTCGAAACCAGCGAGTTTTCGCCGGAGACCGGGGCTGATCCGAATGTTCCGGTGTTTCGAAGGGCTATCGTGAAGTTTTGAACTGTTGAATGAAGAGCGTTGCTACTGTGATCCAAAACCAAAGCAGAACCGCCTCCGGCGAAAGAACCGGATGGCTCGTTAAACCTATAAAGTAATTGAAGGTTATTCTGGGCAAACACATCTAAAAATCGATACTTTTGCAATTCTTGCTGTGTTCGTGGTGAGTTCCAAACCCTTACCTCATCTAAAGCGCCGCTTAATGTTTCAACCGGTACAAATTCAAAATATCCGAAATCATGCGATGAACCACTTCCGATTATCAATGGAGATGTCTTGAAGTCTATTTCTCCAATTGCCGCTACTGCACTTGAGGAAATTAGTTCGGCATTGCGATACAGTTTAATCTGGCCCGGGGATGACGCCTTATCGAATACAGAGGCGCAATGAACAAATTCACCCTTATTGATTTCCATAGACGCCGACAGCATCATAGAACCCGAGCGTATCATTGTTTGAATGTTTACGGTCCCGTTCGGGCTTGCCATCGCTGCTGAGGAAGACAACACATGTGATATGCCATTGCTGCCGCTCAGTTTTTGAGTTATAATCTGGCAGTCGTTTGATGACCCACTTGGAACATAAACATAAAATTCTGTCGTGAATGATTTCACGCCCGGATTTAGAACTGCTTGTCCCGTTGGGTCTTTCGAAAGTGTAGGTGAATGTGAACCCTTAAAATCAAGAACACTGATATATGTTCCCGGAGATGTTGGTGAACTTGAGCCACTAAATGCCAGGTATCCTGTATGTTTAGGGAATTCATCCAGCACATACTTTTCGAAACCAGAGAGTCCATCCACAAATTCATTGAATTCTGTCCTGGTTCCATCGAATGGGAACTTATTGATGATTTTGTCGAAGGCTTTTTGAACTTTCGCCTCGGCCGAGTTGAAGAATGTGTGATTTGAAAAGTCCGACCAGTCAACGAATAATTGCTGGGAACTTTTCAGTGCTGATCCAGGTGAATCATACCTAAATGATCCTGTCAGGCTCAGTCTTGTATTTCCAGCATCATTCAGTGTCATCGATCTAACAGGTGCCGCCGGGCGTTGAGTCCGGACGATTCCTGGTCGAAATAATAAGTTTCCTGCTAGGACGTTACGATCTCTTGACATTTTATCCTCTTACCGTAAAAACCGTGCCTCGGTCTCGAGTCAAATAGCTTGAACCTCTTTCAATTATGTAAAAATCGAAGGCGTACGATCGACCAGGAAGCAGGGCTTGCATTTTGAAGTCAAAGAACATCCCGTTCGAATCCGTTGAAACGCGTGTTGAATCATTCGTATCATCGTACTTCAGTATAACCTTCTCAGTTACGCGGTCGACAACTTGATAGTATATCCTGTCGTAAATGACTGATTTACGCGAGTATTTTCGTTTTCTCGGGGCATCTTCTTCAGCTTCGAGGTCTCGTCCAAACAGTCTAAACCTGACAGTATCATGGATGCTATAGTCAGGTGATGCGTTTGTCACAACGATTTGTGGTTCTCTTGGTATGAAATTGCCGGCCTGCCTGTCTGCCCGTTTCATTACCAAGCTTCCGGTGTGGTAAGCAATCGAGAAATCAGATGACTGCCAATACGTTGTGAATATTACTTCGCCATTTTTTGCAATCAACTCTGAAATCTTCTTTGATTTGTCATACAAACCATCATTCACCGATGCTAACGCAAATGATGCCGAATATAAGCCCGTCACGTTTGATGCTGCGGAACCCTGAGTGTGCTGACTTCCCGTCACTGAGAAATTGAACCTTCCGTAGTCAAGTTTTAGTACGAAGCAGTTTGCTCCCGAAACATCAGTTAGTCCTGAGCCACTTATAATGTTCGACAGAGATGACTGGTTGTAGTTTTGTAGGAACAATGTTCCTGACGTATCAAAGTAGAAATTTTGATGATTGTCATAAATCGTGTCATCAAACCTTATAACCAGCTTCGGGCGGAGGAATGGGTTTGAAACATGCCTCGATGCAAACCGCTTAACGAACCGAGACTTCGCGTCGTTTTCCTCAGAACCAGTGAATGATAGCCGAATACCCTTGTCAGGAATAATGCCGGCTAATGTTGCAGACACAATTCTTGTCACGTCGATTGAAAGGTCTTCGGTTCCTTCTGTGAATGTTTGTGTATTTTCAAGCGATACGACACCGTTGCCATCAGAGAGATTGCCAGATGATATGTAATCGATATCATTCGATCCCAATAAACCCGCAGCCATGGCCCCACTAGCAAACCACACATTATTCTGCGATGTGTATGAAGCTGTTACGTAGTTTGCAGAATCCACATCGTTAAATCTTCCTGTATCAATACCCACACCCTCATCAAATGATTGCGACAACGGAAATGCTGACAACGTGAAGTTTCGTGGTACGGCATGACCGGTCATGATGTCCTTCATTTCTAGTGTTGCTGAGAACCTGCCGCTGTTCAAGTTTAGTATACTTGACGTCAACTCAGTAATCGGTGTCAAGTCAAATTTTAGCAGAGCTCGTGAGACCTCAGTCTGTGAACCTGTTCCCTCTAGTTTTGTCTCGTTGTAAAGCGTAAACAAGTCCAATGTCGATGCTCGGCCGACGTTAGCATCGGTCACACGGATGTTGCCGTTGACAATTTTGTCTGTAATATATGTGTCAGCACTTGCTGTGCAAATTATAATCATTGTGTCAACCTTAGAATGCTGTTCCGATAATGTCGTAGTCTGGGTATTTTAGTTCAAAAATAGAACCTCTGTCGGGTTGTATGAGTCCCATTGTTTGGCTTTGCTTGAAATCGAATGTTGATGTATTGTAATTTCTGTCCTCAACCCAACCAATCCTAGGAAATACCTGTAAGTCTACGATTGAAATCACAAAGTCTGTGTTAATAATGACATTTGTGATGTCATCAACGACGATTGGCTGATCAACGTTAAAAAATTTCCTGTTGAGGTTCGTAGCGATTCTAGAATTTATGTTTTGTACTACCTGCGTTTTATTTGCCCCAGGAGAAACAAACACGCTATACTTTACGCCAAAGTTTACGACCTTCACATCCAAAACATCGATCGCATCACCGATCAGTCGCAGTTCGTTTAGGTATGTTTTGATATTTTTCTTCAGCGAATCAGGTGAGACTGCTAACGATCCCTCTTCATCAAGCGATACTACATACAACAATGCCGATAACGGATTGAGCGGGTTGTCTGTTACCGATGCCCTATAAACTCTACCAAATTCGCTCGGCATTGTGTAAATTCTTGCCAACAAATCTTCTCTCGACACAACTCGTCGTTGGGATTTCCTTGCCGAAGGTATTAATTGCTTAAGCTCGTCCAGCGAAGGAGCTGGCGCACCGCCTGAAGCATTTTCTGGATTGATTACCTGGATTGATTGTCGAACGGTTAGACTGTTCGCAGCCGATGGGCCTCGCCTGAACGACAGCGACAATTCGTCAATTTGTTGTACCTGTTCTGATGCGACATTGTGACCGAGCCCGCCGCCGTGGCGATATCGAACAGTTAGGGTTGTGTCTTTTGGAGAAATGCCTAAGGTCTGCGTTTGTAACAATGACTGTGGATCAATACTGAATTTTGCGACCGTAGCTTTTCCAAACAGACTCAAGGACAACGCTGACGGATCTGGCACGATATCATCATCAAGTGTGCTTGCGTTTCCAGATCCG
>Ga0307989_1000308_pt1 | contig 33539 bp, 27 predicted proteins | sample EllFjometagen185_FD_203164 | JGI IMG/M metagenome (GOLD analysis project Ga0307989, IMG submission 203164) | Marine microbial communities from Ellis Fjord, Antarctic Ocean - #185 | ecosystem: Environmental > Aquatic > Marine > Unclassified | place: Southern Ocean | collected 2014-10-08 | reverse complement strand
ATCGAAGATCTTCCGATATTTTTAGGGCTACAGCTTTTTCATTTTTAGATTCGCTATCTATCTTGATGAGCGAGATAAAATAATCCACAAGTGTTCCTTTCATAAAATATCCTTCTTTTTTAAATGGAACTTGAAGGGAGAGCAATTTCTGTCAACAGGAAAAATTGATAGACAAATTCTTTGTTACTGCATTATTTGATGCATCGAAAGTTAGTTGGAGGATATTTTGAATAGAATCATCATGATATCATTATTATTATTAATATTATTTGGATGCAGCTCAAATGCACAATTTAAAACAAAAGGTGCTTCTAAGAAACATCTTAATCAAAGATACGGAAAATCGGAAGCATATGAAACAAAAGTAAAAAAGGGTGATGAATTCTATTTCGTATGTTCATATTACGGGAAAAAATTTCACGGTCGTCAAACTGCAAATGGTGAGATCTTTGACATGAATAAACTAACTTGTGCTCACAAAACTCTACCCTTCAATACGAAATTAGAAGTTACGAACGAAGATAATGGGAAGTCAGTAATTGTACGGGTAAATGATAGAGGACCTTTTATAAAGGGTAGAGATCTTGATCTCTCTAAAGCGGCAGCAGCTGAGATCGGTTTGATCCCCTATGGCTTTAAGAAAATGAAGATACGGATTGTAGAATAAAAAATGAATGCATTCTTAGAAATAAATAGTAAAGTAAAACAAGCGTTAGAGAATAGAAAACCTGTAATTGCGTTGGAATCTACAATAATCTCACATGGAATGCCTTATCCAGAGAACATTCAAGTTGCAAAAAACCTGGAAAAAATTGCTGAAGATGCTGGTGTTGTCCCAGCTACAATTTGTCTGATGAATGGAAAAATTAAGATAGGACTTAGCGATGATGAATTGGAGTTACTAGCCGGAAGTAAAGATGTTGCCAAAGTTTCTCGCAGGGATTTTGGAAGAATATTAGCTTCCAAAAAGATGGGTGCAACAACTGTTGCTGCTACAATGATTGCTGCGAATTTGGCTGGAATTAAAGTTTTTGCAACAGGCGGGATTGGTGGTGTTCATCGTGGGGCAGAAGATTCTTTTGATATTTCTGCAGATCTACAAGAATTTTCGCAAACACCTGTTATAGTTGTTTCAGCTGGAGCAAAAGCAATTTTAGATCTTCCCAAAACTTTAGAAATGTTAGAAACTTATGGTGTTCCTGTTTATGGATTTCAGACTGATCTGTTCCCGGCATTTTATTCTGCAGAAAGTAATCTGCAAATCGATAGGATTGAATCTGAAAAAGAGATAGCAGATATTTACAATGCAAATTTTAAACTTGGTTTAAATAATGGAATCTTGGTGGCAAATCCAATTTCTAAGAAGTATGAGATCCCGTTTGAAGAAATGGATGAACACATTAAAATTGCTTTAAAAAGAGCAAATTCCAAAGGAATAACGGGTAGAAAATTAACACCTTTCCTGCTAGCTGAAATTGTGAAAATTACAAAAGGGTCATCTTTAGAAACAAATATTAAATTAGTAGAAAATAATGTTAAGTTAGCCTGCAGAATTGCTAAATCGTTTTAATGTGTTAAAGAACACTCCGTCTTTTTGAGGAATTTAGCTTGCTTTTCCCTCGAAGAATCTTGAGTGTGTAAAATAATACCATCTTCACAAGTTGTGGTGAGGCTCTTCGTCGAATGCCTTTGAAAGATTTCCTCAGAGGGACAAAAGAAGAGATATCGAGAGTTAAGATGCCTGTAAAATTTATATCCCATTGTATAGTAAAAATTTTGCTTTGGAGGATATCTAGCGGGAATTGGAGAATAAACCAGATACCCCACATGAAAATAATTGACCAAAAATCATATTTATACAACCATCATAGAATTAAAAATGTTATAACTTCTATAAATCCACCACTTAGATAATTGCTTAATATGAAGCATGAAATCCTTCGAAAGAAATGAAACTCAAAAAAGATATTATTGAGATTAATGAAGTTGCAAGAAGTGCTTTTTTATAACTTTCACGATCTCCACCTAAACTGCTTGCTACCCATAGAATTATAGCGTTTATGGGGATAAAAATAATTGAAATTATTGTTTTACCTAACATACTTATCTCTCTTCCATAAATCTTTTCACATGTTTAATAAACGCTGAATTGTGTGTTGTATTACTTATTGTAACTCTAACGTGGTTTGCTAATACCGGATGATGCCAGACAGCGCGGATTGCTATCTCATTATTGGCAAGAAAGTTGAATAGATTTTCTGTATCATCACCAGCTGTGAAAGTAAGAAAATTAGTTGCTGAAGGATGAACATGAATCCCCTCAATTGCAGATAACTGTTTAAAAACATCTTTCTTATTCTCAATAATCTTTTTATTATGCTCCAAAAATATCTCTTTCTTCTCTAACATGGTTGATATCATTGTTTGCGTCATCAAATTCATGTGGAAAATTGTCATAACTTTTTCTAGTTCTTTTATATTATCTGGATGAGAAATAATATAACCAAATCTGAGTCCAGCCGCTGAAAATGATTTTGAAAATGAACGAATAATTATCAGATTCGGATATTCAAATATTTTATCAGAAAAGGTTTTTCCTGAAAATTCAAAATATGTTTCATCAATTAAAACCAGCTGTTTACTTTTTTCTATGGTCTCAATAATTTTATTTTCATTCAGCAGGTTTCCAGTTGGGTTATTTGGATTACAAAGAATTGCTAATTTACAATTTTCATCATCACAAAGCTCTAAGTATTCATCAACAGAAAAATCAAAATCAGAGTTTAGAGACAGAAATTTAATTCCCAATCCAACAGCTCCAGAATAACTTTTATAATCAAAATATGAGGGAGCCAGTGAAACAGCAAATGAATTATTATCATTTCTAACAGAATTGAAAATATAATAAAGCATTTCATCGGCACCATTGCCACAAACCAAACATTCAGGTGGTACATTTGCATATTCAGCAAGTTGTCTTAATAATGTTTTTGTGATGTCGTTAAAATATCTATTGATATGTACAGTTTTCATTTTCGTTAAAAACTCATCTTTAACAATTTTAAATGGATCCAAAGAACTCTCATTTAATCCCATTTTAATACTTTTGTTTGGGACATCAATATTTACAGGTTTTTTGCTTCTTAGGTCTTTTCTAAAATAATACATTTGCACCTCAAAATTCAATAACTAATGAACAAGCAATTCAGTAATACTTTTTAGTCAAATAAAAAAGATATATAAATTTATGCAAATATTATGAAAAATTGTTAGACAAATATTATCTAATATTAAAATCAATATTAAATAATTAGGAGATAGAAGAATTATATGAAAAAAATCGATCTTGTAACAATTTTTTTACTTATGACCACTATCCTTTTTTCTGTGATAGAAGAAACGGAATCCTTAAAGAATTTTTTATATGGTAACGCTCCGGATTGTGAATATGATAATTGGATGAGTCATATAACCGAAGGAATTGCGGATCCTGGATACAATCTATATGCGCCCTGGGATGTGCAAACGGAAGGATTTGGTGATTATGAAGTTCCCACAGAAGCAGATCTTATAGGGTGGGGATTGATAATTGATGAATTCATACAAGGTAATCTTGATGAAGCACAAAGTATGATCGATACAACTTCTATTCCGTATCAAGTTATTATTTTTAATGATACCGATACGGACAGAACATTTTATATGCTAAGAGAAATCCCGAATGATTCTTATTATGATGATAATCAGACTGAAGATCCTGGAGATGATGAATCTGGTGCATTTGATTATGGCTGGGGACTGTACCTTTATTATCCCGAAGGAGAATTTCCGCACATAATCACAGCACCTCATCCTAATGATGATTATATTACCACACCAATAGCTCATAAATCTTTTATTGATATTAATTCAAAGTTTTTACTAATTTCCGGTACTGGAAGAGAAGTTGTGTGGACGCATGTTGGTAGTTATGCAAACAATAAATCACTTTGTGATCCATCTAGAGTAGAAGATCACGTTTTTAATGTAAGTTATCAAAAGTTTTGTGATGAAATTCGAACTGAATTTAACAGACCTGAGTTTAGTTTACAGATACATAGTTACGATTGGGGAAGCAGACATTGGGGATATCCAAATGTTCAAATTTCGGGTGGATATAATGTTGGTTCACCAGATCTTCCAATAAGAGATCACTCTTCTATGGGATTGGATCTTGTAAACTTGCTGGATCCAATAGTTCTTCCGGCAAATTCCGTTGGATTGCATGATCCTGTAATGATGAATGATTTTTATGGTTTTCATAGTAATGAATATGATTTTAATTATTCTAATGAAGATACTACTTTTGCAATTAATACAAATATTGATCTTTGGGGTTACAACTCTAACCGTCAGATCGTTTATACTATATCTGGAATGAGTCACTATGATAATGTTGAAAGGTTTTTACATTTAGAAATGGATGAACTTCCAAATATTTATCCACAAACTTCAAATAATTATTATTGGTTTCATGGTTGGGATCCGGTAACCCAAACTTGGGATATGAGTCACAGATTTGATAACACACTTGCCTATTATTCTCCCTGGATAGATGCATTAGCCCATGCACTTCCTGCTGTATTTCAAATGGATGATAATTTGATTCCTACTGCTCCATCGGAACTGCAAATTGTAACTGAATGTGCAGATTATATAAAAATTCAATGGGAGCCGGGTGACAGCTATGATATGAGCACTTACCAGATTCTGTATTCAACAGAACCAATCGCAAATGGGGGTTATTCAATTGTTGATAAGAGTAATTATGGAAAACTTGCATGTTTAGCTCAAAATTACTATACTTTAGGTGGTTTGGCTCCTGGTGAAGAATACTATTTTGCAGTTAAAATTCTAGATAAAAATGGTAATGAATCAGATTTATCAAATGAAGTGTCTGGAACTTCTGGTCCCGCAATTGTCGATGATTTTATTTGTTATGGAAGAGATGGACAGATAAATTTGGAATGGGAAGCTACTGCAACTTCAGAATTTTCTGGCTTTAATATTTATAAGAAAATAGACGGGATAGATTTTGTGCTATTTGATACATGGGCAAGTAATCCTGTGCTTGTAGGAATTGAAGGGGATAACGTTCCATATACATTTATTGATACAAATGCTGAAAACGGTCAATTGTATACATATAAACTTGGAGTGGAAGATAGCGATATTGAATATCTTTATGGCGTAGAGCCTTCTGCAGTTTCACACAATATTTACGAACTATATGCAGCACAAATGACTGGAACTTATAATGACACATGTTATTTTGGATACAATGAATATGCATCTAACGGTTATGACTCAAATTTTGAAATTGCTACAGATGACTCTACAACAGGGGATTACTTTTTCTGTGAGTTCTACGAAGAATACTGGAATAATGTTCCCCAAAATCTTGAACAGGAAATCTACGGAGCTTACAATACCGAAGAACAACTTAAAAGCTGGGTATATCGTGTGAGAACAAATCAAGTGAATGCTCCTATTGAAATAGGGATAGCTAACTTAGATAGAAATGCGGAAAGATTCTACCTCTATACTAACGGACAGTATTATGATCTTGCTACTGGTACTTATTTTTATACTCCCACAACTACAGATTATTACAGTTTTACTTTGTATTATGGGAATCTATCACCATCACTTGATTTTGAATATATTCCAAATCAATTATTATATCCAAATGAGATACTTAGCATAAACTGGTCGGTTAATTTGACCACAACGATTGATCATGTAAATGTTTATGCAGAAAATGATGAGATCACAATTCCCATTGAATTGGGATTATCACCAACTACTTATGATACTGATTGGATAGTTCCGCAATTGCTATTTGAGAATCTTAAATGCAGGATTGATCTAGTTATGGATGAAGGTGATACACTTCATTATTATTCTCCTTATAGTTTTGGCATAATCTCCCCTCAGAATATTGTAGAGACTTATCAGGGTTGGAATCTGATTACCAAAAATTTTAATACTAACCAGTATAATACAGAAGAAATATTTGGTGCAAATGTTGAATTTTATCAATATGTGAATAGTGAATTCAATTTGGTAGATGAACCGGAATTCCTGCAGCCATATTGGAATTATGCACCACAGGATAATTATTTTGCGCTTAATAATGTAACAATGCAGAAAACGGCATATAGCATGCAATTAGGTTCCGGTTGGAATGTGATTCCAAATCCACATAGAGCACATTACGATCTTAATCAATTAGTATTTTCCATTAATAATGTTGATTACGAATATTATCAAGCTGTGCAAAATAGATTGATTGAACCAGCTGTATTTGATTTTGATAACAGTTTTGATCCGGTATATGAAATGACTCCTGCTAACGCTTACTATTTATATTGTTACAAAGATAATATTACTGTGAAATTCATTCCATACTATACTAATGAATTCTCACCTGAGTATGAGATGAATTGGAAAATAAAGGTAAATGTTGAACAGCAAAATAACGATATTTCATCAATTGTTTTAGGAACATCTGATGTCGCTGATTCACTGTATAACTCCAATTACGATCTTCTAAAGCCACTGGCAAAACCATTTGAGAATATAATCACATTCAGCATTCCTACGGAAGTTAATGGCGTAACACGAAAATTACATCAATCTGTTACATCTCCTCAGGATGAAGCACTGGATTTTACATATGCGTTTGATGCAGAATTGCAACTTACAGACTTGCAAACCTTATTCTTCGATGCAAACACTTTTGAGCTTCCTGAAAGTGCTAATATTTACATTCAGATGCCAGAAGGTTATCTGGAAATCCCTGCCAATGATGTTGTTGAATATGTTCCTGCAGATACACTTCTTCAGTTCACGATTCTTATAACGGATCAGGATTATAGTAATGCTGATGATGCAGTTGTTCAAAACTCTTTCAGTTTGCAAAATTATCCAAATCCATTTAATCCGCAAACAAATATTAATTATAGCATTCCTGAAGAAGGGAATGTAGAATTGAGTGTTTATAATATTAAGGGTCAGAAAGTAAAAACTCTGGTAAATGAACCTCAAATTAGTGGGGAGCACACTGTAGTTTGGAATGGAACGAACAAACAAAATAAACGTGTTGCATCGGGTGTTTATTTCTATAAACTAGAAATTAATGATTCTAAGTTACTTATTAATAAAATGTTGCTGTTGAAATAACTGGAGATATTATGAAAAAAATATTAATAATGATATTCGCAATTTTAGTGACATCAATTTTTGCTGAAGATATCTGGGAAGATGGCTTTGAAGAACTTACTGGCTGGAGCTTAAATGGAGAATTTCAAATAGATTCACCTCAAGGTTTGGGTGGTGAATACGGTAATCCTGATCCAACATCTGCTTATGCTGGCAGCAATGTTTTGGGAGTTGATCTTACCGGACTTGGTGCAAGTTTGGGCGATTATGAAACCGATTTGAGTTCACATGAATATTTTGCGATTTCACCTGTAATTGATTGCAGTGAGTACGTCTCTGTTGAGCTTAATTTTATTCGGTGGCTTAATGTTGAACAACCTGCCTATGATCATGCTTACATAAGTGTAAGTAATGATGATGGAACAACATGGAATGAAATTTGGACTAATTCCGCCCAAGTTACTGATAATTCATGGACCAGTTCTAACTATGATATATCTGAAATCGCAGATTTGAATAGTAATGTTCGTGTAAGATTTTCAATAGGAGCAACAGATGGATCCTGGCAGTATAGTGGTTGGAATGTTGACGATATAGTTATTACCGGAACTCAGGTTGAATACGGTGCTATCGAGGGAAATGTAGTTGATGGCAGCAGCAATGAACCTATTGCATTTGCTCCAATCATGAGCCAATATGGGAACACAATGTCAGATATCGAAGGATACTTTTTTCTTGATGATATACCGGTTGGGAATCGAGAGATAGTTATTGCTGCTTTAGGGTATATCCCATTCACACAAAACGAAATTTTAGTTACAGAGAATGATACAATATATGTTTTATGTGAATTAGTACCTGATCCCGATACTCCTCCCTCTCCACAAAATCCTCAAGCTTCTGTGTATGATGGGAATAATGTTCACTTAACTTGGGAGGAACCTGAGCTTCCATCTGAAGAATTGTTAGCTTATAATGTATACCGAAATGGAATTATTTTGGTGAGTATAATAGAGGAAGAATATTATGATTTGGCTTTGATAAACGGATTATATAGTTATTACATCTCAGCAGTTTACGATTCCGGTGAATCACTTCCTACAGAAACAGTTAATGCACAGATAAATGTTTCAGGCTCAGAGAATAATGTAATACAACAAAGTGAATATAATCTAACAAATTATCCTAATCCTTTTAACCCAACAACAAATATAATGTTCAATTTACCTCTTGAATTTTCAGAAAGTGCTGAGTTAACAATTTACAACTTGAAGGGGCAGAAAATTCGACAATATTCAATATCTCAAAACGATCAAATATTAAATCAACGATCTTCAGTAGTATGGAACGGTACAGATCAAAATGAAAAACTTGTCTCCAGTGGAATTTACTTTTATCAATTAGTCATTGATGGGAATGTGTCTGCGAAGAACAAGATGATATTGTTGAAATAAATGAAATATAAATTAGTCTTATTTGATGCTGATGGTACACTCTATGATTTTGATACAGCTGAAAGAGAAGCTTTTGATAAGACTTTTAGGCAATTTGGGATTGATAAGAATTTAGGGCAATTACATAAAAAATATGAAATTATAAATAAGGCTATCTGGCGTGATTTTGAGTTAAAAAAAATATCATCAAAAAACTTGAGAATTGAACGTTTTAGAAGATTTTTTACAATAGAGAAATTGCAACTTGATCCCTTGACTTTTAGCCCTAAATATCTTAAGAATCTCTCAGAAGGAACTCAACTATTATCAGGTGCTGTAGATATATGTAGTTTTTTATATGGGAAATGTGAACTTGCACTTGCCACTAATGGACTTGCTGATGTACAAAATCCGCGATTTGCAGATTCTTATCTATCAAAATATTTTAAGCATATATTTATTTCCGAAGAGATAGGGTATCCAAAACCAGATTCTGAATTTTTTGAACATATATTCAGAAAGCTCTCTCATAAAGAATCTGCAATTATTATTGGAGATAGTTTAACTTCAGATATTAAGGGTGGAAATGATTTTGGAATTGACACATGTTGGTTCAATCCAAATAAACGTATCAATAAAAGTGGGATAATTCCAACTTTTGAAATTAGTGATCTTTCAGAGTTAAAAGAAATAATAATATAAAAGGAGATATAAAATGAGAATAATTAAAGTATTATTACTTTTTGTAGTTTTGCTAACAATAAGTTGTGGTGAACAAGCAGAGTTGGGAACCAAAAAGAATCCGATCAAGATGTATTTTGTACCATCCATGGAAGCCGGAAAGATAGTTACCAGCGGTAAAGAAGTTGCAGATTTTATCACCGAAAAAACAGGTTATTATTTCAAGGTAGCAGTTCCAACCAGCTATGCATCTGTTATCGAAGCTATGGGAACCAATGAGACTGATATTGCCTGGCTGGCAACTTTTGCCTACGTTCTGGCAAATCAGAAATTCGGAGCTGAAGTAGCTTTAACAGCAGTACGAAAAGGATTGGATAAATATAAAGGACAGTTCATTGCTCTTGCAAATAGCGAGATCAACAGTTTAGAAGATATTGATGGAAAAATCATTGCCTATACTGATGCTGCGTCTACTTCTGGTTTCATGTATCCATCTGCTCTTCTTGCCAGAAAAGGAATAAAGCCGGATAAATACTTCTTCGCCGGAGGCCATCCTCAATCGATCTTAGCAGTTTATGATGGCAATGCAGATGTGGGCTGTACTTTTTGGGCTCCTGAAGGTGATGATGGTCCTCGTGATGCACGTCGAGCTATAATAGAAACCTATCCTGATGTGATGGAAAAGATCAAAATAATCGGTTACACTGATTGGATTCCAAATGATACCGTCACATTCCGTAAAGATTTTCCACAAGAAATGAAAGAACAAGTAGTGAATGCTTTATTGGAGTATGCCGGAACCAAAGAAGGTCATGAAACTTTAGTTAGACTTCTGGATATAGATAATTTTGTCCGCTCAACAGATGCTGATTATGAAATAGTCCGTCAGACTATAAAAGCTATCGGCAAAGATGCATCTGAATTGATAAAGTGATTTCTATTTTTCTCACAGATCATATGTTAGGATAAAAGGAGTAATATGAAAAATATTATTGAAATAAAGAATCTCCATAAGATTTATAAGTCCGGAACGCATGCTCTCAAAGGTGTAGATTTAGATGTAAAAGAGGGTGAATTCTGCATTCTCCTGGGTCTTTCCGGTTCAGGTAAATCTACTCTTCTTCGCTGTTTAAATCGTCTCATTGAACCTACTTCCGGTAAAATCAATATCGATGGGGAAGATGTAATTGAGGCAAAAGGACAGAAACTCCGCTATATCCGCCGCAAGATCGGTATGATATTTCAGCAGTTCAACCTGATAAATAATCTAAGTTCAATTACAAATGTATTAACAGGTAAGTTAGGCTATTCATCATTACTTCATTCACTCACTTTTTCTCAACATAAAGATGATATGAAAACTGCTTTGGATAATCTAACAAGGGTAGGTCTGAAAGAATTTGCTCATAAAAAAATAAGAAATTTGAGCGGTGGACAGCAACAGCGTGTTGCAATTGCCCGAGCTTTGATGCAGGATCCTAAAATCATTTTAGCTGATGAACCTGTTGCCAGCCTTGATCCTGCTACTGCAGATTCAGTAATGCATTACTTAGGAGAATTGAATAAGTCTGATAAAATGACGGTTATATGTTCGCTTCACTTTCTTAGTCTTGCCAGGAAATATGGTTCACGAGTTATCGCTTTAAAAGATGGAAATATCGTATTCGATGGTTTACCAGCAGAAATTGATGAAAAAAAGTTCAAAGAAATATACGGTGAAGAAGCCGAGGAGGTTGAGATCAGATGAAAAAGGAAAATAAGTTCAAATTTATTCTTCAGGCAATAGCAACCGACCTTCTCTTTTGGATATATATTTTTGGTTGTATTTCATTTCTATCGAACCACTGGTTTGAAATAGTGCTTCAAAGCAAGCTTGTGGTTATACTCGGCTTTGCTGTTGGATTGACTTCATTCATCTTAGGTCTTTCTGTTGGAAGAAAAGTATTCCTTCCTACAACTAAAACAGAAAACAAGTGGTACAAAACATTTTGGGGTTGGTCTGTCTTTTTGATACTGCTTACCACATTTATTGTCGGTTGGAATCTGGTAGAAGTTGATCTTTATAAATTGTTTGCAAAATTCCAGAATGCCGGTGGTATTATGAAAGGAATATTCAATCCTAATATGGATATCCTGATGCAATGTCTAGCAGCACTGGCTGAAACAATTTATCTGGCATTACTTGCCACTATTTTTGCTATTCCACTTGCCTTTTTGCTAAGCTTTTTTGCAGCTCGTAATTTGATGCCTCAAACATTTCTGGGAAATTCAATTTACATAATTGTGAGAACAATTGCCACTGTTTTTCGTTCCATTGAAGCAATTGTGTGGGCGATCATTTTCAGTGTGTGGGTGGGGATCGGTCCTTTTGCCGGTATGCTGGCTCTTATGATCCATTCAATTGCATCATTAACCAAACTTTATTCTGAACAAATTGAAAATATAAATCCCGGTCCTGTGGAGGCAATAAAGGCAACAGGAGCGAATACAGTTCAAACCTGGATCTTTGCTGTTGTTCCCCAGATAATTTCACCATTCCTGGCTTTCACGATCTACCGCTGGGATATTAATGTTCGCATGGCAACTATTGTAGGTTTTGTTGGTGGTGGGGGGATTGGACTTCTTCTTCTTCAACAACAGCAGATGTTACGTTGGCAAAATGTTGGAGTCATTATTTGGTTGATCGCTATAGTTGTATGGATAATGGATATGGTAAGTGCCAAGGTGCGAGAGAAATTGCAGGAAATGTAATTTTATTAATCTGTTAAGAAATATTTTAAAAGTAATCAAAAAAATGAAATACAAAGCAGTGATTTTTGATCTTGATGGAACCCTGATCGATTCGATGGGAATTTGGATTCAAATTGATAAAGAATATTTAGAAAAACGTAATATTCCTGTTCCTGATGATCTTTTAAAAGATGTGAAAACTGGTAACAGCTTCAATGAGATCTGTAAGTATTTCAAAGAAAAATTTAACCTACCAGATTCAATTGAAGAGATTGGTGCAGAATGGACTAGTATGGTAGAAGAGCATTATAAAACTGATGTCAAACTAAAGCCTGGAGCTCATGAGTTCATAAATTATTTAAGTGCTAATAATGTGAAAATGGCAATAGGGACTAGTAATACCAAATATCTCACAAAAACAGTTTTAGATGCGAATGGGGTACTGGAATTTTTTAGTTCTATAGTTGCCGGATGTGAAGATATTAAGGGTAAGCCATACCCAGACATATTCTTAAAAGCAGCTAAAGAATTAGATGTGGCTCCTGAAGATTGTCTTGTTATAGAAGATACGTTACATGGAGTTATCGCTGCTCATAATGGTGGAATGGATGCTTTTGCTATTTTTGATGATAATGATACTCATGAAATTGATGCATTAAAGAAGAAAGCAGAATTCTATGCATACAATTTTAATGAGATTTCGAAGGAGTTTTTAGGATGAAGCAAAAAAATACTTACTGCTATTTCTTGTGGGAAGAAGCTTTTATTAATGATAAGGGGAACGTTTATTCCTGTTGTCATCAGAAACCAGGAATTCTAGGAAATATTTATAAAAATACATTAGAAGAGATTTTAACTTTTCCTAAAACAAAAAAGCTTCGGCGACTTTCTTTACTAGGGAAACTTAAATGTCATAAGAATTGTAACTTGTTGGGTGATCGCAAATTTGAAGATCCACCTGAAAATCATGAGTTTAAATATGAAATGGTAACAGGTTTAAAAATACTTTTTGGTGAAGGCTGTAATATAAATTGTGTTATGTGCTGGCAAAATAGTAAAAAGAAAAGAGAGCTGAATCCACAAGTTCTAATAAATAATATTAACCTGGCTTCAATAGTACAAATAGATCTGCAAGGTGGAGAACCACTTTATCTCAAATCGGCAAGAATGTATTTTGATCACTGTTTAAAACAAAACAAACAAGTTTCGTTTTTAACAAATGGTACGATTATGAATGAAAAATGGGCAGAAAAAATTGCTCAATATTCAAGGGCTTTAAGTATCTCTCTGAATGCAGCAACTAAAGAAACACACGAAAAAATAAATCTTGGCTCATCCTGGGATACAGTTTTGAAAAACATTCAGTTACTAAAAAAAGCAAAAAAAAAAAACGATTCAGAAATGGAAATAGCTGGTCATATGACTATCATTTCATCTAACCTGCATGAAATTCCATTATTTATAGATAAATATAAAGAATTTGGATTTGATCGAATAAAATTTGGTTTTGACTTTCGGATACCGATATATTTAAAACTTCATCCTAAAATGAAAAAAGAATTAATGCGTAAAGTTTCTCTTTCACTAAAATTGCAACAATATAATAAATCAATAAATATAGATAGATTAAAATATTTAGGATTAGTTGATTATTTGTAAACTTCTCGTGTAACTCTCAAAAAACATCTCCGAAAGTTAATATAAATTTGCTTATTGACAGAAAAACATTATCTTAATTTGCATACCCCCATAGGGTACATTAAATTGGAGGATTTATGAGCGAAATGTGCGAGCATTGTTCAATTAGAACTGCACATCATTCAGCAGAGATAAAAAAAGATTTTCGTGATAGATTAAATAGAATTGAAGGTCAGGTTCGTGCAGTAAACCGAATGATTGCTGAAGATGTATATTGTAATGATATTTTAAATCAAATATCTGCTGTGCAATCTGCTCTTACCTCTGTTTCGAAATTAATTTTAGAAGCTCATTTGAAAAGTTGTGTTGTAGAGCAGATTCAAGAAGGGAAAGTTGAGGTTCTTGATGAAGTTATGAAAACAATAGATAAGTTGATGAGAAAATAGATGATTGGATAATAAAGTTGTAATAAAATGAAAAAAAAATAATTCTTAAAAAAGAAGGAGAGAAAAAAATGAAGAAAAGTATGATGATAATGATGATGATGGTAATAGTATTCTCAATGAATCTATTCGGAGAAATTGTAAATGAAAAAGCTGCTGACCATGTTTGTACTGCAGAATGTAAGCATGAAGAAGTAAAAAAAGAGTGTGATGCTAACTGTATGAAGCCATGCTGTGCAGATAAGAAAGTAGAGAAAAATCATGTATGTACAGAAAAAGGTGAACTTGCAATAAATCAAGTTTGCACAGACGAATGCAAGCTTGATGAAACAAACAAAACTTGTGAATTAGCAATGCTTAAAAACCAATGTTCTTCTCAAGCAAAAGATGATGGTTGTAAACCTGCTGGTTGTGATAAAAAAGTAGTAGATAAAGATTGTCAAAAACAATAAATAAGAGGAAAAGATGGGACTTCTAAATGACATTTGGAAAACGTATATCAGCATTGCACCATATCTGTTTCTGGGATTAGTCTTTGCAGGTTTATTGCACGTTGTTTTCAAAAAAGATTTTGTAGCTAAGCATTTGGGAAAAAGTAATTTTTTCTCAGTAATAAAAGCTGCAATTCTAGGAGTCCCACTTCCACTCTGTTCCTGTGGTGTTATTCCAACCGCACTTTTTTTAAGAAAGAAGAAAGCTTCGAAAGGGGCGACACTTTCATTCTTGATTTCAACTCCACAAACGGGTGTAGACAGCATTATTGCCACTTATGGGATGATGGGTCCTGTCTTTGCAATATTCCGTCCACTCGCAGCTTTTGTTACAGGAATAGTTGGTGGACTTGTAACTAATTTTGTAGAGAGAAAAGATGAACCTGATAATATGGATGTTGTTGAAGAATTTGAATGTGATACTTGTGAAATTGAAGATCCTCATACTCACACAGTTTTAGAGCGAGTAACTTCTGGATTCAAATATGCTTTTGTTGATTTTCTGGATGATATTACAATTCAATTAATTATAGGTATAATTATCGCCGGATTTATCTCATTTATAATACCAGATAATTTTTTCGCAGATTTTGGTGGTGACGGATTTGTTGGTATGTTGATAATGATAGCCGTTGGAATTCCGCTTTATGTATGCGCAACAGCTTCTATTCCAATTGCTGTTTCACTTATTTTGAAAGGTATTTCCCCAGGTGCCGCTTTTGTATTTCTTGTAGTTGGACCCGCAACAAATGCTGCCACAATAGCTCTTATAAGTAGAGCATTAGGAAAGAAACTAATAGCAATTTACCTCATAGTTATTTCTGTATTTGCCCTACTGGGTGGATCTCTTCTAAACTATATATTTGATATTGTTGGAAAGCCTGATATGATGATGATGAATCACCATTCTGATGTCTCCCTATTTTCTAAAACACTCATCGCTGTGTTTTCTGTTTTGATGATACTTTCAATAATTAGAAAGATCAGGAATAAATTTAAGAAACCAGAATTAGGAGATGAAATGCCGAATAAAACATTTTTAATAGAAGGTATGACCTGTAATCACTGTGCGGCAAATGTGAGAGATGCGATAACAGATATTGATGGTGTGAAGGGAGTTAAGGTAAACCTTGGACAGAAGAATGCTGTGGTCGATGGTGATTATAATTCTGACGAAGTTAAAGCGGCAATTATAAAAGCAGGTTATAAAGTGGTAGAATAGACGAATCCATTAAATAACCTATTAGCTGAGCTTGTGTCATCCTGAGCTTGTCGAAGGACGAAACATAATTAAATTCAACCATTGCAAAGGTCAAAGACCATTTGCAAGGTCTCACATTCAGGAAACTTACCGGTATTTTAATCGTTAACTATTTCGTAATAACTTATGATTCAAAAACAAATGTTGCCAACTGAAAAGGTAACTCCAAAATCTGTTTTGATTATAAGAGATGTTTTGTAGAACAGTCACTCTTGACTGTTCATACACGTTCAAGAGTGAACGTGCAACTGAGTTGTTTTCTCGTTACGAAGTTGTACTTCGTAACGTTATTGTTCAGGAAGTTTAACTTCCAAATCAATTGTGTTCCTAATTTCAACTTAGGAACAAGAAAAGAGGTGTAAAATGAAATACTGGTTTTCAATCCTAATTACATTATTTTTTATGCTTTCTATTCTCAAGTGTTGGGCAGAAATTCCTGATTATGATGAAATGATCGAAAAATTAGAAAAATCTAAAAATGATTCTTTGAGATATGAAAACATAAAAGGTGCATTATGTTTTTATCATCCACAATCTGAAAAAGTATTTGAATTTGCCAAGGAAGAATTTTATGACAAAATGTATCCAATTTGGAAGAATGATTCTCTAAAAGTAATAGAAATTAATAAACTACTAGAGAAATATCCAATTACAAACTGGCGCAGAACAATGTATCAATATCTCACATATTCACTGCATAATTTAGACAGAAGAATACCATTAGTTCTTGTTCTTGCCACGTTTAGAGAAGCATTTCCAAATGATTATAAATCCTTTTCTCAATCAGCAAGATATTATCATGAATTCGATAATAATTTTCAACAAACTCTTGAGTTTGCAATACAAGCACATGAGATGTCATTTAATTATCCTAAAGTAGAATTTTTCCCAAATGAAGAGTGGTTGTTAGAAAAGCGTTCGGCTCCTGTAAAAACTGCAGCTCTTCTGGCTGAGATATATTTTAAACAAAAAAAATATGAAGCAGCTGAGGAAATGCTAAATAAAATTATCAGTAATAATAATTTAGGTTTAGATGATGAAACTACATTAGCAGCATGTTATTTCTGGCTGGCAAAGATCCTTGAAGAAAAAGGAAATAGGGAAGGTGCTGTTCAAATAGCAATTAAAGCAATTATAGCTGGTGATTCAAGGAATTATCATACACCAAAAGCAGATTCCTTATTAAGAAGAGTGATCGCTTACAAAGATCTGTCTAAAACTGAATATTTTGATTTCATCCGTAAACAGGTTGGTTACGATGAAGTTGTTTTCTCGGATGTTACAAGCAAAGTTGGAATGGAAAATGTGGGAGCTGGAAGAGTTGCCTGGGGAGATTACAATAATGATGGATTCCAGGATATTTTGTTGAATGGAATGCGGCTTTTCAGGAATATGAAAGGAGTACAATTTGTAGAAGTTACGCAAGCTGCTTTCCCTGATACAATTCGTGGTAATGGTGGTTTGTGGGGAGACTTTGATAATGATGGAGATCTGGATATTATCACCAAAGATCCTGAATTTATCTGGCTGAATAATAATGGAACTTTCTATAAAGTGGATAGTACTAATTCAATTAGAGATAACGGTGTCTCTACAGAAGGAGTTGGAATTGGTGATGTTGATAAAGATGGGTTTTTAGATATTTATTTCGCCAATTATGAAAAGAATTATGTAAATGAAGAAGATCAGCTTTTTCGAGGAATTGGCGGTGGGGAATTTCTGGATATTACCGAGAGAGCTGAGATGCTTCCCAAAGATGGGAAAAATCGCGCAGGACGTGGTGTGAATATGTGCGATTTTGACCTGGATGGTGATCTTGATATTTTTGTTTCCAACTACAGATTAACAGATAATTTTTTGTGGCAGAATGATGGAACTGGTCATTTCAAGAATAATGCTTTTAAGTTTGGTGTTGCAGGAGATGAAGTTGATGGATGGTGGGGTCACACAATAGGTAGTGAATGGGCAGATATAGATAATGATGGTGATTTCGATCTCATCACCTGTAATCTGGCGCATCCCAGATACATAGATTTTTCCAATAAAACCAGATTATACATAAATGAGAATGGTAAATTTATAGATCGCAGAAAGGAAGCTGGGATTAGATTTGAGGAAACACATTCAGAGCCGTGTTGGGCAGATTTTAATAATGATGGTTATGTGGATTTATATATAACCAGTATCTACGAAGGACGCCGGTCATTCCTATATATGAATAGAGGAGATGGGACATTTAAAGAAACTACTTTTTTGGCTGGAGTCAGGCATTTCAATGGCTGGGGGGCAGCTTGTGCGGATTATGATAATGACGGAGACATAGATTTACTGGTGGCAGGTAGGGCAATTCAGCTTTTTCGAAATGAAACAAATAGCAAAAAGAATTGGTTAGAAGTACGAGTAACTGGTAAAAATCATGCAGACGCAATAGGAACGAGATTGATTCTTTCTAACGATGAGATCTCATTCTTACGCGAGATTCAAGGTGGAAAAGGGACAACAAATCAGCATTCATTTGTTCAGCATTTTGGCTTAGGAAATACTAAACCACCGTTCAAACTGGAATTGATTTTTCCAAATGGAATAAAAAAAATGTTGATGATAAATGAGATAAATAAAATTTTGAAAGTGAATGAATAATCTGTTTTTGTAAAGTGTGTCTTTGCGAGTTTTATTCTTGCTGTTACAAACGAAGCAATCTCGTTTAAGTAGATTAAAAAATTTAGATTGCTTCGATAGAATCTCTTTGTAAGAGACCTCGCAATGACGAATAAGCTTTTACAAAACAAAAAAAGAATAAACGGAGGAATTATGAAATACAAATTAATATTTTTGTTACTTCTAGTAGCAATATCAACACAATTGTTTTCTTGGGGTGGATTAGGTCATAAGGTCATTACACGACTGGCAATTGAAGGTCTTCCAGATGAAATGGGTTTCATAAAAGAGAATAACGAATATTTATGTGAGCATTCTACGGATCCCGATAAACGAAAAGATGACGATCCCACAGAAGAGCATAAACACTATATTGATATCGATTATTATAAAGAATTTAATGTTGGTGAGATGATAATGGATAAAGCTGAATTGATCGAGATCTATGGATCTGAAATTGTAGATGAAATGGGAATACTACCCTGGAACACTATCGAAGTTCTTAATAATCTTACAATTGCCATGAGAGAGAATAATAAAGTTGATATTCTTTTTTATGCAGCTGATCTGGCACATTATGTAGGTGATGCTCATCAACCGCAACATTTGATACTAAATTATAATGGAAAACTAACAAACCAGAGAGGTATTCACGGCAGATATGAAACTGATCTTATCAATGCTAATCTAGAAGAACTGGAAGCGAATATCTCACCTATAGAGCTTACACATATTAAAGAACCACTTTCATATGTATTTGATTATTGTACGCAGTCAAATGGCTTTGCAGGTCTTATAGAACTAGCTGATCTTCATTCATTAAAATACAGTGGAAATGAGTATAACGAAAAATATTTCAATATTTTCTGGTTCAAAACAAAATTCATGACGTTCCATCAATTTTCAAATGCAGCAGAAGATCTGGCATCAATGTATTACACTGCATGGATAAATGCGGGTAAACCAGAGATAAAATAAGTTAAAAACGATCATCTGACTGCTTAATTCTGTTGATAAATTATAATCCTTCGTCTCCGCTCCAGTCTTTGTTAAGCTATGACTTGGCAGGCAGGATGACAGATATTCTAGATTTAAAAACTATTACGTTTTTATAAGGCAGTCAATAACCGCTTAAATATTTGTTAAAAAATTAACGCTTTCTCTTTTATTACTTCAGAAATAGTATAAAGTGAACCTGAGATCATCACAATATCATCTTCATTAGCGTCAGACATTGCTTTCTTTACTGCTGTAATAACATTTTCATGAACTTCATACGGATTGCTATAAAGTTTCACATATTTCACCTGATCCTCAATTTCAGCAGCTCGACTTGATTTATTTTTTGTTATATATATTTTATGACTCACACTGCAGATATCTTTAATGATCGCTTCCAATTTCTTATCCCGTAAAATTGCCAGAACGAAGTATATTTTTTTTTTCGGGAAGATATCGATCAAGTTATTCCTCAGTGCTTTTATACCTTCTTCGTTGTGAGCACCATCAATAATTACAGTTGGTTTTTGGGAAATTATCTGCATTCGTCCCTGCCAATTCACTTTAGATAATGCTTTATAAATTTTTTGTTTATCGAACTTTCTACCTGTTCTTTGCAGGAACATAATGAATGCTGTGATCGCGAGTGCTGCATTATATGCCTGATGTTTCCCTAAAAGGTTAACTCTAATTGCTTTCAAATCTAGTTGAGGTGAATGATAATCAAATAAAGTTCCAAGTTCATCGGTTTTAATATTCGAAATTGAAAAATCACTTTTATATTCCAGTACTGGAGCATTCAATTCTTTTGCTCTTTTTTTTATAACTTCTTTTGCTTCTTCAACAATATTCCCTAATATCACAGGAGTATTTTTCTTAATAATGCCTGCTTTTTCAAAAGCAATTTTTTTTATTGAGTCGCCTAAACTTTTTGTATGATCAGAAGAGATTGTTGTAATCACAGTTACTGTAGACGCAAAAGGATTAGTACCATCAAGTCTTCCTCCTAATCCAACTTCAAATATTGCCGTATCAATTTTATGTGAGTGGAAAATGTCGAATGCCATTGCAGTAGTGATCTCAAAGAAAGAAGCTTCATTTTTTTCTAAAACAGCTTCCCATTTTTTATAGGTAGAAATCAAGTCATCAAGCTCAATATTGTTCCCATCCAATCTGATTCGTTCACGATAATCAACTAAGTGTGGAGATGTATTTAATCCAGTTTTCATTCCGTATTTAATAGATAGAGCTTCGCACATAGCAGCAGTAGAGCCTTTCCCATTTGTTCCAGCAATATGGATTCCGTGTAATTTCATATTAGGTGAACCCATTGAAGTCAATATTTTATGCATTCTATCAAGCCCAAGTTTCACATTGCCTGAGTGACGTTGATAAATATAATCTAAAAATTCTTGATATTCCATTATTTTCCTAAAAAAATACCTCCAAGGTTAACTTGAAGGTATTATTTATTCTAGTTAGTTACTATTCTGTTAGACTCTCTGGGAGAACATGGTCTTGGAATTTCTCTTCGTGAGGGCATGATACAATGATTTCTCCTGTTTCAAAATTTCCATGCATAAAATACTTGTCTCCAACACCATTTTCAGGGCATTCATAAGTTGTCTTGAGGTAATTCATCCTCATTAAATCACGGGCTGTTCCTTCAAAATTTTCTTCTCTTTCATTCATATATGATTGTATGGCTTTGTAAATGGTGGTCATATTCTTAACACATTGCTCAGATTTTTGCTTTTTATTAACATTATAAGTTTGAGGTAATATTAATATAAAAAACAGAATTACTAATGCAACTAAACTAATTATTTTATAAATATTAAGCTTTTTCATCCTAACACCCCTAAAAATTTTTTTCGATAACACCTTTTTCGAGAGATTTTCGTCAAGCTTTTTGTTTGATGTGAGATGCAGGTTGATTATCCTTGACCAATTATTTACTTTCTTTTAAAAGTCTAAAAAAAATATTGGAGGAAATTATGGCGAAAAGAGTTCTAGTTGCAACGGAGAAACCATTTGCTTCTCAGGCTGTTGTGGAAATAAAAAGAATATGCGAAGAAAAAGGGTATGAGCTAATCTTGAACGAAAAGTATACTGAGCAAAGTGATCTTGTAAATGCAGTGAAAAATGTAGATGCTTTGATTGTGAGAAGTGATAAGGTTACGAGTGAAGTTATTGAAAATGCTGATGATCTCAAAATTGTAGTCCGTGCTGGAGCAGGTTACGATAATCTTGATTGTGATGCTGCGTCCAAAAAAAATATTGTATGCATGAATACTCCAGGACAGAATTCTAATGCCGTAGCTGAACTCGCTTTTGGGATGATGCTTTATATGGCTCGCGGTAAATTTAATGGCAAATCAGGAACGGAACTTAAGGGAAAGACTATTGGAATCCATGCTTATGGTAATGTAGGATTGAATGTAGCGAGGATTGCTAAAGGCTTTGATATGAAAGTGATTGCTTTTGATCCTTATGTAGACAAGGCTGTAATGGAGGCAGATGGTGTTGAACCTGTTGATTCTGTTGAAGAATTATATAATATTAGCGATTATGTATCAGTTCATATTCCTTCTATACCTGCTACTCAAAAATTTATTGATTTAAGATTGATATCAATTATGAAACCAGGCGCTGTAATTATAAATACAGCTAGGAAAGAAGTTATTTGTGAAGATAGTATGATCAAAATTCTTTCTAATAGAGAAGATTTAAAATATGCATCTGATATTGCACCTGCAAGAGCTGAAGAAATGGTAAATAAATTTGGAGATAGAGTTTATTTTACACCTAAGAAAATGGGAGCACAAACATTAGAAGCTAACATAAATTCCGGTGTTGCTGCAATTAATCAGATCATTGCTTATTTTGAGAAGGGTGATACAACCTTTAAAGTAAATAAATGATATTTAATCAAAAAAAAGAGAACCTGTCGATAGGTTCTCTTTTTGCATTTTATCATGAATTAATAATTCTCTCAAATCAGCAATAAAAGACTTTAATGATTAAAGATATCCAGCCTGCTATAACATCTTAATCACAAAATATAATTATGCAGAAAGCTCAAAAAATAATTATACTGGAGAATAATGATGAATAATTTTATCTTACTTTGTATTTTGTTAACATCTATTTTAGGTACACTTTATGCTGCTGATCTCGCAAAAGAAAATGAAGTGAACATATCGATCCCTAATCTTTCAATCTATGAACATGAACAAACAAAAGAGATTATACAATTAGTGTATAAAGCCGTGAATTTGATTGAATCTCAGGGGGAAAATGCATTTCCTGAGTTTAGGGTTGAAGATAGTAAATGGTTTTTTAACGATACTTATGTTTTCGTCTGGGGAATGGATGGAATGCGTTATGTTTACCCACGAGATGTTTCGGGTGAAGGTCTAAATATGTTGGAGCTAAAGGACATTAACAGAAGACCAATAGGAAAGATGTTCGTAGAAACTGCTGAAAAAGGTGAAGGCTGGGTTTTTTATGAGTGGACTCTTCCCGGTGGAGATGAACCAGAATGGAAATCTACATTTATTAAAAAAGCAGTTACACCTGATGGAATCGAATATCTGGTGGGAACTGGGAAATACAACATACCAATGGAGAAAGTTTTCATTGAAACTATTGTAAACGATGCTGTAGATATCCTTCAGTATGAAGGTAAAGTAAAAGCGTTCGCCAGATTTAACTCCAGTGCGGATAAATTTATTTTTTTACAATCTTACATTTTCGTTAAAACCTTTGAAGGTGTTGAGTTAGTGAATCCTTTTTCCCCTCAGATGGTAGGAGAGAACTTAATTAATAAACAAGATGCCAACGGAAAATATTTTGTGAAGGAAGAACTTAAGATTCTACAAAACCAGGATAGTTGCTGGATGGATTATATGTGGCCTAAACCTGGTGCTGAAGAACCATCACTTAAAATATCTTATATTAAAAAAACTGAAGTAAAAGGCGAAATTTTCGTTATAGGAGCTGGATATTATCTGGATTAAGTAGTTTAAAATATCAGCATCTTATAAATTGCAAATTTTCTTTGGGGAGTAATTAACTTTCGACGTTTGTTATAATTCAAATAATTTTAGTACTCCGAATAATTTCAAACAAGTGATTAGAATTGCAATTGTAAGAACTACTTTAACAATTTTTTCTCCTCCGGTGATTGCAGCCTTTACACCAATATATGCTCCAATACTATTTCCACAAGCAAGTATTAATCCATGCATCCAGAATATTTTGCCGGAAATTGCAAAGATTACAACAGAAAATATTGTATAGCAAAGTATGATGAATACTTTTACTGCATTTGCATGGATCAGATCATAATCTTCTACAATATTTAATGTAGTAAGAAAGATAAATCCAACGCCTGCCTGGATGAAACCACCATAAAATCCAACCATAAAAAAGATAATAAATTCTATCCATTTTGGTAAAGATCTTGATTTTCTTTTTTGCTTTGGATGAAGTAACATCAATAAAATGAAAATGAAGATAATTCCCAATAGCTTATCAAAAAGTGCTGAATCAAGGCTAATTGCAAAAAAAGAACCGGCAATTGCTCCTAATATAGCTGCAATAGTTATATGAATAATTGGTTTAATTTTGAGTACATTATGCTTATGAAAGTTTTTTGTTGCGGTAGCATTCTGTAATAGTATTGCAACTCTGTTTGTAGCATTTGCAATTGGTGAAGGTAATCCTGCAAGAATTAGCACAGGCAATACAAGTGTAGAACCACCTCCGGCAAGTGTGTTAATGAATCCAGCAATTATTCCTACTACGAATATCAAAATGAAAATCATCTGTTTATCTCACAAATTAGTTTATTGAGAAATTAGCATATAATTACATATTCAAGATTTAACTTTCCGTGTTCCTTTCTTTATCCGGCCAGAATTTTGATAAGAAGATAAATAATAATGCTGCTATGGGCCCCATGATAAGCGCAAGAAGAATTCGATAAATGTAGAATTTAAGACCGAAGAAACCAATTTCAAAGGGAGCTCTTGCAGGTCCTATAATTGTTTGTCCAGTAAGAAATGCAACCAATATTGGGTTCTTAATCCCTTTCTTCTTTAAAACAATAACAATTGGATATATTGCATAAACCGGACCAGGTGTAAGGACGCCAAGAAGTGTAGCATAGAAAAGGTGAGATAGTTTGTTATCACGCAGATGCTTTTCTGCAAAATTTTCTGGAATTAAGAAGTGTATAGCTGTTGAAATCATCATTGCTATTGCAGTAAGATAAATTATCTTAATTATTATATCACTATTTGATATAATTAATTGTGAGAAATTGATATTAAATATCATCATTAATACTATTGAAATTCCAATAAGTAAGAATCCCATTTTTATATCAATGCCTGACTTTTTAAATTTTTGTATCACAGGAACTTACCCACAAAAACAGTTATAGCCCCAGCCAAATATGTAACTATAAGAGAAACTGTAAAACGTTTGAATGGAAAACGGTATCCAAAGAATCCTACTTCCACAAAAAAAGTAGAAGGTTCTATTAGTACATGACCAGAAATTAGAGCTATAATAACACCAAGGTTTACACCAAACTCTTGAAGCTTAATTAGTATTGGATAAATGATATAACGTGGCCCTGGTGAAATAAAACCAAGTAACTCAGCATAAAATATTTGCAAAGGCAAAGGGATGCTCTGTTTAAGTACATTCACAACTTCGATTTTCATTAAACTTCCAAGTGTGATTGCAAATAATAAGCCTGCACAAACCAAAAAAAGTGTTCTCCACAATTTTTTATTATAATACAAAATGATGTCTTTAGTCATTCAACTCTACTATTTTTTTATCTTAGATAGGTCGGTTAGATCTCGAGCAATAACTACCATTGCATCATCCGCATTGAAGTGATCAAATTTCCCATTTTTAGAGTTACCATTCAATAGTGGATTTAAAATTATTGTTGATTTGTTTTCAATTATTCTCCTTACACCGATAAGGATTACAGGATTTGTTTCACTACTGTTATTGCTGATAATTTCCGCAGCTTCCTGAAAAGATTTTCCAATAAAAATATCAGAATATTTATCTTTTCCGATTATATAAATTGAAGAAGAATTTTTTTCATAGATTAATAATTCATGAAAAATGTCTGAAAGGTTATGATAGAGAGCGCTTTGCAACATGATTCCGGTTCTATAAAATCCTGCTGAAACAATTTCATTAGCTCCTGCATCCAGAGCCATTTTTCTGTTCGTTCTATCCATCAACTCTGCAATAATGTGGGGAAGATGTTTATCTTTGAGATCTTTTGAGAGTTGTCTTATAGCCAGGCAACTTAATATGGTTTTTGGATCAGGCTCAACATCTTTTGAATCTGAAAGAATAATTACACTCTTAGCTTGATGTATACGTGCTGATTTTAGTGTATCATAAGAAGTTGGTTTTCCTTTAATAAAATATACATTTGCATAACGCTTACTTTGCTCTCGTAATTCGCGTTCATTTACGTCACCGTCGGTTAGGATAATTATCTCTGTATCCGGTTCAGCAGTAGGGTGATGCAACTCTTCAATTACTTTTTCACCACGTTTGTTCCAGTTACAAATTGCGATATGTCTTTTAACGTTTTTTGGCATTTTTCCTACTCCTTCTTTCATAAATATAGATGCTAAATTTCCGACTACAGTACCTAGAATTCCGATACCTCCCACCAGTAATAAAAAGGCAGAAACTTTTCCTCCAGTAGTTATTGGATCAATATCGAAACCACTTAGTAGATAGATCAATGTTGCCCAAACAGCTTTGTATAATGTATCAAATTCTTCATTAATATTATGTTCAAAATAATATGTTCCTAAAGAACCGAAAATAAATAATAGGAATATAATCAGCCCTATTCTGAAATGTATATTATGATGCAACTTTCTGAGAAATCTTTTAATGAGTTTTCTAACAATTCTTTTATTTGTAATTGCAATAACTATCAATGAAACTAATATTAATAGTAAAATTAATCCGTTTATTAAACTTCGTCTTTTGTAAAAAGATTCTGCACCACTGTGTATTGGAATAATCATTCCAATTTTGGCTTTACTAAGTTTTATCTTTGTTGCAACTGGGTGTACTTTAGAAAGGTCTCCAAGATTAGAATATATACTGGAACAAATTTCTTCAACTAAAGTAAAATCAAAATTTTCACTTGTTACCAAAAGTGCTTTAACTCCGATCGTAGCAACAGGAACACTCTGTCCATCATATGTGTTGGCAGGAATTACAACAGATACAAAATAAGGATACTTATCCCTTAATTTCATAACGGTCTCTTTATAAATTGGAATAAAATTTACATCATTTGCAATATTTATAAGTGGTTTGAATTTTAGTCCTGCAGTTACAAAAGCAGCATTGATCTCACCACTTTGAAATGCATCTGCAAGTTCAGAAAACGAATAATGCTTTTTATTTATATCTTTCTCTTTAAAATTTGATGCTAAGAGAATATCGGTTGCATTTTTGGCAGTTCCGCTTCCAATTGAACCAACAGAAACTGGCTCATCATTCAGATCAGACAATTCTTCAATGAAGAATTCCTTTCTCCCAATAATTTGGATTAATTCAGTATATAAAGATGCAATCCCTCGTATTTGAATTGATGGGTCGATTGATTTGGATAATTGCTGATATGAGTTATAAGCAACATCGCTTTGCATAAAAGCAATATCCACTTCTTTGCTAATTAGTAATTCTGCATTTTCTACAGATCCGATTGTTTCAACAATTTCTACTTTTAACTCAGGATTACTTGCTTCTAATAGAGTTTTAATTGTATTCCCAATTTTATAATAAACTCCATCATGATTTCCAGTAGCAATTTTGATGTTTCTCTCAACTGAATATAGTGAACTAATTGCAACTAATAATATTAAGAAAATTATTGTTCTAATATTTTTCATCATCCCCCTACTTTAATCAAATTGAATTATTCACGATTTCTTAAATTAGAGTTAATATAATGAGTCAAGAAAATATATTTTCTTCAAATTGTGTAAGCAGTTGTTACAAGTGATAAATCAAAGTTGACATTGTAATTACTTTTAAATTATTTGAAAAACTCATGGAGGAATCAATGAAGAGAATAATATTTATCTTTCTGGTTGTTATATCAACAAGTTTATGGTCGGACCTTAATTTTGGAAAAGGGCTTTTTAATGATGGATTATACGAAGAAGCGATAAATGAATTTGAAAAGGTAACAGCCTACTCTCCAACCTCAGATGATGCTAAAGAAGCAATTTTTTTTATAGGAGAAAGTTATCGCGAAAGAGGTCAATATAAAAAAGCTGAATCCACTTATAATAGGTTATTAGACGGATTTCCAGGTTTATTATTCCGAGATAAAGTATTATATTATTTGGCTCAAACTCAATTCGAACAACAAAATTTTAACTACACTTCAAAGAATCTTAAACTACTCATAGACACATATCCAAATTCAAATTTTAGTAAAATGGCATTATCACAGTATTTGGAATGTTTGTATAAGTTAAATCAATTTGATAATGTGATTATTGAAGGAAAAAAAATTGCTCGCAATTATAAAGACTATCATAATATTCCTGATGTTCTTCTTTGGCTTGCAAGTGCCAGATTTGCGATGCAGCAGCCACAAGAAGGAAAAAAAATATTAGATGAAATTATTAAAGATTACCCTGAGCATATTTCACGCTGGAAAGCAGTTGAAAAACTGATAGAGTTCATAGCAAAAGAAGAAGGAACTTTAAAAGCTGCAGAAGCCTTGGCTGAAAAGCTACAGGAAGATATTCCACGTAATTTTGAAGAAAAACTACGTTCTAAACTTGCTGATTATTACATTGATTTGCAGGATCTTTCCAGAGCTTATTTTGAGCTATCTAACCTGATTAGTAAATTTTCCAGCTCTCTCCAACTTGATGAATATATTGTAAAATATACTTCAGTTCAGTTGGATCTGAAAAAATATGCAGATATCAATAATGATTACGCAAGATTTAAAAAAGTATTCCGTGAAAGTGATTTAAAAGATAAATATCTACTTCAATTAGCCAGAGCAAATTTTATGTTGAATGATCACGAATCAGCGAAAGAATTGTTGAATCAGGTCTCTTCCCAAGATGATGAGATCTTATATGAGAAACAATTACTAAATGCGGATATTAAACTTGATTCCGGTAAATTCTCAGAAGCTGTGAATGAATATAAGAAACTCTTGAACAATAGATCTGCAGCAAAAGATGAGATATTAATGCTTTTGGGAAATGTATACTTTGAACAGTTTCATCAATACTCAACAGCAAAGAAATATTATCAGTGGATATTAACGGAATATTCAGCAAATGATCTTCAGGATGAAGCTTCATATAAAATCGCTTTATGTTTGGAAAACCTTAATGAATTCGAAGATGCTGTAACAGAATTGGAACAGATCGATATTCAAAAGATAAAGCATGCAAATTTAAGACTGGAGATCACAAGTAAACTGGAATACCTTAAGAAATTTAAAAAAAGTGATTATGAAGCAGCTTTTAGTAATCTGCTAAGCTCATTATTAAATAGCTCGTACAGCGTAGATGCAAAAGAACTCAAAGCTGATCTACTGAATATTCTAATTACAGATCTAAAAGATTATGAATCTGCTATAAGAATTCTTGATGAAAGAACTGATCCTGAAAATAATTATAAAAAAGCGATATTATGGATAAAAATTGCTGAAAAGTATACATATGAATTAAAAGAAAATTTGGCAAATGAAGCCTTATTAAAGGTGGATGCGATGGCTTCTAAATTAGAAAATACAATTTGGTCAGAAGAAATTTACATTCGAAAACAACTTATAATAAATCCTGACCTTAACGGTGAACTCATTGAGAGGATGATTGCTTTTGTTGATAAGAATGATAAAAATTCTGCAGCGAATGAGTTTAGGTTATATCTTGGAAAATATTACACTTCTAAAAATGAAAATGAAAAAGCTGCTAGATATTTTGCCAATCTTATTAATAGTTCTGCGATTGACGATGCAGGATTCTACAATGCAAAAATTCATTTAGCAGAATATTATTATTCTACCAATGATGATACTAAAGCTTTGCAATATTTTGAAATAGCTGATGAATACATTAAGTTTGAACAGCCTCTGGTTTACTTTCATTATGCGGTGGTGTTAAATGAAAAGGGACAAAAAAAGAGAGCTGAGGATAAACTCGCTTTCTTAGTAAATAATGCTGAAAGATTTGAAGAATATTCTCAAGTTATCAGTTATTTTACAAAGTCATTACGTGAATCGGGAGATTACAAAGGTGCAATAAAATATCAATTGTTATCTGAGGAAGCTGAACGAAATGATAGCAGTTATAAATTGATTGCAAGCGATTATGAGAAGATGGGTGATGATGAAAAAGCAAAAGAAGCTTTGATGCATATTGTAGAAAAAAGTGAAGACGATTTGGCAAAGCTTGCACATCTACAATTTGTTACAAACGATCTTGAAATGGCAAAATATACTTATAACGAACTCACGAAACAGAACAAATCAATCCTAAAGAATTTTGAAATGCTTGGAAGGATAAATTTTATTCAGGAGAATTATCTTGAATCTGCAGTGAATTACAAGAAAGTAATTGATAAGCTAGGCGATAATTATTCTAACTATGAAAACATTAGAACGATTGCGAAAGAAAATGTAATTGCTCTTTATCGAATTGAAAACAGACCCAAAGCAGAGACCTTATCAAAGAAGTTTAAAAAACAATTAACTCAAGTAGATAATTATGAAATCGAGATCAATCGTGGAATTTACTATAAAAAAATTGATAAGAATAAAGCTGAGTCAATTTTTACTAAATTACTAAAAAAGGATAACTTAAGTAGTGATGTAATGATCAATGCTTACTTCTGGCGGGGCGTTGTTAGGTTAGAAAAAGAAGAACTTGATAAAGCAGAAGAAGATTTCTCTACAGTTGCTAATTCAATAGATATTAACATGAGTAATCAAGCTCATCTCAAACTTGGTACAATAAATTTTTCCAAGGAAAATTTCCAAAAAGCACTTTCTCATTACTACAAAGTTATTGAGAATGATGAAGATGGCAAACTGGCTTTTGATGCAGCCAGAAATTTCGCTTTCGTATGTAAAACAATGAAAGAATGGCAAAAGGCGATAGCCGCTTATCAGATAATTTTGGAACGTTGGGGAGATGAAGGATTGGAAGCAAAAACAGTTTTTGATATTGCCTTCTGCCACTTCCGTGATAAAAAATATTCTCACGCTATTGAGATGTTTACTCGTGCAATTCCACTATTAGAAGATAAAGAGACTCAGGCAGAAGCACAATATTGGATTGGTGAATCACTGTTTGGAATTGAAAGCTATGAAGACGCAGTTTCCGAATTATTAAAAGTCGGGTACAATTATCCTCAATTTACTCAATGGGCTGCTTCGGCAGAACTCAAAGCTGGAGAAGCTTATCAGAATAACAATCAATTTGAAAAAGCTGCTCAAATATATGAACGTGTGATCAGTAAATATGGAAAGTATAGTCAGTGGGGAACAGAAGCCAGTAATCGATTGCTGACTTTAGAATAAAGACTTTTACTATCTGTCACACTGAGTAGGAGTGAAACGACGTATCGAAGTGTACAAAATGATTACTCCATTTTTTATCCTTCGATACATCCGGCATTGCCGAACACTCAGGATGACAAATAGGATATTTATTGATATAGAATCAAATAAAACAGTGAACCTGCCTTTGCAATACTTCGGCATGGCAGGCAAAAAGCGAACAAGAAAAATGTTGCTTCTTAAGTAACCTTGCGAATGGTTTTCGTACATCCTGTTTTTCTTGACCTTCGCAATGGTTAAATAGACATTTGTCTCATCTCGTAAAAGCCCCTCTCTTATGCGTTGGCTTCGCATTTTGCGAAACATCGCTTTACTTGAGAGCGAAACCAGAAGAGAGGGGCTGGGGTGAGTTCGGGTGAGGTAAGGTAATTATGAATAATAAAATTGTATTTTTGATCTTTATTCTTTTCATTTCAAATTTCACATTTCTAATTTCTAATTCTTCAATTGCTTTTGCAATTGAAGTAGGCGGTCACCTAACCGAAGACACAACATGGAGTCCCGAAAATAATCCTTACCTCGTTACAGAAATATTATACGTAGATGCAGGTGTCACTTTAACCATTTTACCGGGCACAGAAGTAAAAATCAGTGGAGCTCCTCTCACAAGTTATTATGAATTCGATCAGAATTTCTGGTTGTATAATGGTGTTTCCATTGCTAAAATGTTATGGGTGGATGGCAGAATAATTGCTGAAGGTACAGAACAGGATAGTATAATCTTCACTCGAATGCAGGATGATCCTGATTTTTATTGGGGTACAATATATATCACCGAACAAGCTGATATGAGTCGTTTTAAATTTTGTGAATTTGAATATTCCGTTGGAATTGGGATTGCAGTTGGTAATATTGCATATGGTGCTATTTCTTTTTATAATGGTTTAATTATTTCAGAAAATAATGTGTTTCTTAATAATGCTTCCGGTATTATTGGTTCATTAGGAACGAAAAGAATTAGCATTATTAATAATATTTTTTTTTACAATAATAATATTAATACTTTTGTACAAAATAGTTTATGGAAAGTAAACATTCAGGTTAGAAAACCATTTGAAAACTATAAGCCTGCTCTAATTGCTAATAATGAATGTGTTGGCAAATATTGGATTGTAGCACACACTCCACATTGTGTTGATAATACAATATCAGGTAATAATAGTGTAGGAATAACATGTGCTGTTGAAGATGAGCCAGGATTTTTTTTCAATAATAATTTTGTTAATTGTTCAACAGGTATTTTGAGTAATGATGGAACTGATGATTCCCTCTACATCAAGAACAATCGTTTCATCGGAGGTATTGATGGTATTAATATAGATTATGGTTATGTGGAGATCAGTGATAATTATTTTGAGGAGTGTGATTTAGATACCGGATTTAATACGTCTGGGTTAGTATTTAATAATATTATAAATAGTGGTTCAGCTTATGGTCCAGGGATAGTACATTTTTTTAACAATATTTCTTATAATAATGAAAATGGCATTGGTATTTGTGCAACTTCTCAAAGATTATCTTGCACAAATAACATATCAATGAATAATCTATATGCATTTGAAGCTAGTGCATCCTTCAATAATTGTATTTTTATTGGCAATGAAGAACTTGAACAGTTTAGTGTAACAGGCAATCCCATTTTTCGTAACTGCATAATTGATTTCCAGTTAGATCCACCATTGATTGATGGAGGTGGTAATATCTGGGTAGATTCGGTGCAGGCACAAGAGCTTTTCGAGGATATCGAAAACGGAAATTTCCATCTCATTGAAGGCAGCCTGGCAATAGATGCAGGTTTTGATACTCTGGGATATTACTATCCCTTTGATATGGATTACAACACCCGAGTCTGGGATGGAGATAATAACGGATCTGCAATTATAGATATCGGACCTTACGAGTTGGGTGCACCTGCATTTGGTGGTATCGAGGGTTATATTTACAATCCTACAACAGGTGAACCTGTAGATTATGTGTTACTGAAAATTAACAATCAACCTGGTGAATTCACTTTTACAGACAGCATCGGTAATTTTGAATACAAACTTCCTGCCGGCATTTATGATGTTTATGCAGAACGAGTGTTTTATGAAGATGTAATTGAATATCACATAGAAGTTATTGATGGTGAATTTACTCAAATAGCAATTCCGATGTTTGAAACAGTTGATGTAAATGAACCGATAATTCCTAATTCCTCATTTCAAATTTCTAATCTTACCAATTTTCCAAATCCGTTTAATCCAACGACTACAATCTCTTTTTCAGTAACACAAAACTCCGATTTTGTGAATCTTGAAGTGTACAATATCAAAGGGCAAAAAGTGAAAG